>Ga0129311_1000078_pt1 | contig 95767 bp, 74 predicted proteins | sample Go1ome_FD_94435 | JGI IMG/M metagenome (GOLD analysis project Ga0129311, IMG submission 94435) | Western lowland gorrila individual fecal microbial communities from Wisconsin, USA - Go1022B metagenome | ecosystem: Host-associated > Mammals > Digestive system > Large intestine > Fecal | place... | reverse complement strand
TTTGTAGTTTTTGGGGAAAGGGGCATTATACTCTATTTTTGCCAGAAACAGCATACCTCACAAAAAATGATATAAAAAGGGAGCTGGAAAAAATGATTATCTCATTTTTTTCACAGCCCCTTTCTTTTTGTCCAACTTATAAAGGATTCTTTTTTGCCATACCTGGCTTTCGTGGATAAGCTTTTGGTGTTGGCTTAGTCTTACGGATTGTAACAAAGCTTCTGGTGATTTCGGTATCTGGAAGAGGAACGAAATCCACAAATGGCTTTGCACCACCAAGAGTTTTAATAGCCTTCATGGAGCGGCTTTCCTCGTCTTCAATGTTCCTGGATTTATATGCAGTGAAAGAACCGCCCACCTTAACGAAAGGAAGGCACCATTCTGCTAAAATCGGAAGATCGGCTACGGCACGAGAAACAACCAGGTCAAATCCTTCACGGAGATTAGCGTCTCTTGCGCCATCCTCAGCTCTTGCATGAACTGCAGATATTTTTTCTAAGTGACATGCATCAATTACATTGTTCAGGAACTTAACTCTCTTTTGCAGAGAGTCTAAAAGTACCATTTCTACATCCGGATATATAATTTTAAGTGGAATACCAGGGAAACCAGCACCTGTTCCTACATCCAAAAGTCTGACAGGATGAGAAGCGTCATTGGATTCCAGAGCCTTTTGCAGAGTCTTAACAGACTTGCAAGGCAGAGCGCTGTCACAGAAGTGCTGCATGACAACATCGTCCCATTCGGTAATGGCTGTCAGATTCATTACCTTGTTTGTTTCAACCAGCATAGTGAAATAGGTTTTGAATTGTTCTTCCTGCTGGTCAGTGAGGTCGAAACCAATTTTTAAAAATTCTTCTCTTAAAGAAAGCATAAAATGCCCTTTCTAAATAATGCAAATGAGTGTATAAGTTTTTCAAATCACTTAACATATTACTGTTTCGTAAGGTTCTTTTCAAGAAAAAGACTTTAAGAGTTCGCACTTGTATGATAGTATACGTTTAATTATTTTGCGCTCAGGACGGGAAATGTTATTTTCATGGCCTTCCCGCAGGATATAAAAGTTTATTATAAAAAATGAGGTTAAGAGATGAAAGCATTACGAAAAGTCGGTTACATTTTTATAGGACTTGAACTTGTATTATCAATCATTTTCATGATCCTTCTTGTAATGACAAGCATGGTGCCACTGGCACTCACAATCATTGTAGGTGTAATTTTATTTGCACTTCCAGTTTTATTTATCTTCATGCTGAAGAAGAAAAAGAGCGGAATTACAGCATTAATTCTTTCCTTCCTGCTCTGCTGTATTTTACCAATTGGTATTTTCTATCTGTTCAAGACAAACCAGGCACTGAATAGCATGACTGGTGCCAATACAGAAGTGGAACAGGTTAATGTATATGTTAAGATTGACGATCCTGTTTCAAGTATCGATCAGGCAGTAGCAAATGGATATGTATTTGGTATCCTTGCTGATAACAGCGATACAGTAAGTGAAACAGTGGCTGATATTAATGAAAAAACTGGCTCAACAATTACTACAAGCACATATCCTAGTGTATTCGAATTAGTAACAGCTCTTGAGAATGGTGAAATTCAGTCTATTATTGCTGGTCAGACTTCTATTTCTGCTCTGGATTCAACAGAGGGATATGAAGGTTATTCTAAAAGCAACTTAAAGATCATCATGCAGGATGAAGTTGAAACAGAAGTTGAGGAAGAAGAAAAGACAGAAATCGACACAGATCATTTCTGCGCGTACTTCTCTGGTATTGATACATACGGTTCTGTAAATGTTAAGAGCCGAAGCGATGTAAATATCATTGGTGTTGTAAACATGAACACACATCAGATTATTCTGATTTCTACACCACGTGATTATTACATTCCACTTTCTGTTTCCAATGGTAGCCCTGATAAGTTAACACATGCAGGTATCTATGGTGTTGATTGCTCAATGGATACATTAGGTATGCTCTACGATACAACAGTAGACAGATACGTTCGTGTAAACTTCTCTGGTTTCAAGAATATCATTGATGAACTTGGTGGTGTTGAAGTTTATTCTGATGCTACATTCACAACAGCACTGGATGAAACATCAGGCGAAGAAATTACTTTCAATGAAGGTATGAATACAATGACTGGTAAGCAGGCACTGGCATTTGCGCGTGACCGTCATCACCAGGCAGACGGAGATTTCGCAAGAGGTCGTCATCAGATGGAAGTTATTCGTGCCGTTGTTAAAAAGATGGTATCTTCAGACATGCTGAAGAACTACGGAAATGTCATGGACTCTATGGCAGATTCCATGCAGACAAGCATGGATAAGGATGAAGTTGGTGAAATCGTTCAGGCTCAGCTTGCATCAGGTGAAGACTGGACAGTTCTCACATACAGCGTTTCTGGTGTATGTGATACAAAGCCTTGCTACTCACTGGGTACATCTGCATCTGTAGTTATTCCAAATGAGGATGACGTTGCTTACGCTAAGGAACTGATCAAGGAAGGTCTTGCTGGAACTACATTTACTCAGGAAGAAATCGACCAGCATGTAACAAAGGTTGATGAAGCAGATCTGATTCCAATCGAAGAAGGCGATACAAGCACAGAAGCTCCAGTTAGTGATTACAAAGATAACTAATTAGGGTATAATAATTCATATGAAAACACGGTATCTGCACGCAAGTCTTTGTGTGCAGATATCTTTTTATCAAAGAGGAGTTGAATATATGGGGAATAGTAAACCAACCCTTGTCATTATGGCGGCGGGAATGGGAAGCCGTTTTAAGGGACTTAAGCAGATGGCAAGTGTAGATGAATATGGCAGATCTCTCATGGATTATGCGATTTTCGACGCCTTAGAAGCTGGATTCGGAGATGTGGTATTTATTATCCGTCGTGATTTTGCAGATGCTTTCAAGGAACAGGTGGGAAGCCGAATTGAGAAAATGGCTCCAGTCACCTATGTTTATCAGGAACTAACGGATATTCCAGAGGGAAGCAGTCTTCCAGAAGGCAGAGTAAAGCCTTGGGGAACTACACATGCTATCTGGAGCGCAAGAGAGGTACTGGAGGGCAAAGCCTTCTTAACAATTAATTCGGATGACTATTATGGAAAAGATGCTTTTGCAAAGGCTGTAAAGTTCTTTGAAGAAAATGATAAGGACAATCAGTTTGCGTGTATCGGCTACAATGTGGTTATGACTCTGGAAAGCCAGGGAACCGTCAGCCGTGGTATTTGCAAGGTCGATGCAGATGACTATCTGATTCGGATTGACGAAAGAAAGAAAATTAAGCTGGATCAGAACCGTGGCTATTACACACTGGATGATGGAGTTACATTCCATTTGATCCCAGAGGATGCCTTGGCATCCATGAATCTCTGGGCCTTCAATCCAGGCTTCCTGTCAGACATTGAAAAGACATTCCCAGAAAGACTGGCAAATGGACTTGTCGAAAATCCAGATACCTTTGAAGAAACACTTTCAGATGCTGTTCAGAGCATGATTGAAAGATCAGCCTGCACAGTAAAAATCCTAAAGACCGATGCCACATGGTTTGGCATGACTTATGCGGAGGATTTACAGACAGTTAAGGATTCTCTTGCAGAACTTGTGAAGGAAGGTAAGTATCCTGATGGAGAATGGAAGTAAGATTCCTTTTTATCAGAAAAAAAATGAATACCGCAAAGCGGGAATAGGTATGCTGCTGTCTGCTCTTTTGGCAGTGGCAGCATATTTTTTCAACCAGTGGAACATGCAGACTTTAATCAATGACAGGACGGAGAGTGGCTTTTCCCTCTTCTCGATTCTGGCCACTGCCTTAAAGAATATGTTTCCTCGCCTGGCACATCTTGCCATTGGCGAAAATCGGAGTTTCGTCTTTTCTTTTTCAACAATGATTTACATCCTGATTTCCGTCATCTATTTTCTGGCAATCTTTGAACTTCTGCGACTGGCATATTTGGACGCCCTGCAGGGAAAGACAGTTCTGGAAAAGACCTATCGTAGAGACAAGTATTTGATTTGGCGAGGCGGAGTTTTCCTTGCTCTGCTTCTGGCCTTTGTGGCCCTGACCTGTATGCCACAATATCGTGGTAATCACAATGATATGCAGGGAATGTACCAAAGCTGGAGCCAGGTGATTGACTCAGCCAGAGAACAGAAACTTCCTGGCTACATGCAAATGAGTTGCACACTGCACAGAGGTTTCGGCTTTTACTGCTGGATTCTCAGTTTAATTCTGGCTTTTCTTTCTATTATTTACATCTTTGTTCTGGATACTTTGAATGAAGTGGAAATGCAAAGAGAAAAGATGGCAAAATCTTCAAAGAAAGCAGGATATGATTTTTGAACAGCTTCCGCACCTTCAATGGTGACACTTCCTTCTGTGCGAAGGGAGGCAATGGCTGCCATCATGGCGATACGGTGATCGTTGTAGGAAGAAATGCTTGCTGTATGTAAAGACTCAACGCCTTCAATAATCAGGGTGTTATCTTCCTCCCTGATATTTGCGCCCAGACGGATTAAGGTATTCATAATGCTGGCAACTCTGTCACTCTCCTTGATGCGAAGGCGAGCAATGTGAGAAATTCTGGTTTCTCCCTTGGCAAGGGCTGCTACAAGACTGAGGATTGGAACCAGGTCTGGAATGTTTTCTGCATCGATGTTAATGCCGTGGAGTTCATTTCCACAAATGGTAAAGGAATGTGGTCCCTGGGTTACCTTAGCACCAAAACGTCTTAAGATGCTGACGATTTCCTTATCACCCTGGAGAGAGGATGGATCAAGTCCGGTAAGGGTTACTGGTTCCTTAAGAAGGGCACCAGCAGATAAGAAGAAGGCCGCATTGGACCAGTCGCCGGTAACCTGAATGGAATCGGCACCATGGTAGGTCTGATTTCCTTTGATATAGAAAGTCTGATTGTCTTCGTCCTCCAGCACTTCAATGCCGAATTGACGAATAACTTCCAGAGTAATGTCGATGTAAGGACGGGAGGTCATCTCTCCAAGAACCTTGATTCTACTGTCTTCCTTCAGAAGAGGGCAGGCAAGTAAAAGGCCGGTGATGAACTGGGAAGAAATATTACCAGCAATGCGAAAGAGTCCGCCGGTCATTTTTCCCTTCATAGAGAGAGGGTTGCTTCCTTGTGGGGCAAATGAGATGCCGTGCTTTTCCATCTCTTCATAAAGAGGAGACAGTGGTCGCTCAGGCAGCTTGCCGTGCATATGAATTTCTGCAGGAAGGCCCAGGGCACCAATAACAGGAAGTAAAAAACGAAGAGTAGAACCACTTTCTCCACAATCCAGAGAAATAGGAGTTGATGTGTTCTGCTCCTTAAGATTTAACAGTGAAATTGGGTGTACAAGAAGGCCACCTTTGATGGAGTCAATCTTTGCACCCAGAGACTCCATGCAGGATCGTGTGGCATCAATATCCTTTGAAGAAGTAGAAAGGAAAAGTTTGCACTCTTTGTCGGATAATGCAGACGCAAAAAGGAGACGATGGGCGTGGGACTTCGATGGAATCGCCGCCACCCTATATTTGCCTTCTGATGATGGTCCATTATTTTGGGCCAGACTGTTTTCCTTACCTTCTAAAGTGATATTCATTAAACGCCATCCACCTCTTCTTTTGCCAGTTTACCTTCATGAAGCAGCTGCCAGAGACGCTTTGCATCATTGTTTGCAAGTGCTTCTTTATAATCTTCTAAGTTCTTAATAATATAGTTCAGTTCTGTTTCCAGTTTATCACGGTTCTCCAGGAAAATGCCAGTCCACATGTCTTCGTTCAGCCAGGCTACACGAGTCATATCTCGGTAAGAACCAGCAGAGAAACCGTTGTGTTCTTTGGCAGTCGGACTCTTAATGTAAGCAGAAGAAACGATATGAGCCATTTCGGAAGTGAAAGCAATCATGGCATCGTGCTTGTCGGCAGAGCAAACAGTAAGTTTGCCAAAACGACAAGGCTCAAATACTTTCTTTAACTCATCCAGGAAAGCCTGATCCTCAAAATGGTCTTCATCTGGTACTACAATCAGCGAAGACTCACGGAAAAGGTGACCGGTTGCATACTGGAAACCTGAGAATTTTTTACCAGCCATTGGGTGTCCACCAACAAAGGTGAAACCATACTGCTTAGCCAGTGGGAAACATGCAGCACATATATTTCTCTTCAAACCACCAGTATCAATAACAAGAGTATCCTTCTTAATAAGGTGAGCATGCTCCTGCATCCACTTAACAATAGCTGCAGGATAGAGAGCTGGAATAATCAAATCGCACTCTGCGATACTTTCATCTGTCAGAGCACCATTCAGAATTTCGTCTTCAATGGCACTGGCCACCAGACCCTCATCCAGATCACATGCCAGAATTCTCTTATCTGAGTATTTACGGAAGGACTTTACAAAGGAACCGCCAATCAGTCCCAGTCCTACCACACCAATTGTTTGAATTTTATCTGCTGAAAACATATGTTTGCCTCGTCTTTTTATTAATCTTCATTAGTATAGCATTTTCCATGGAAGTATCGAAAGGATTCCAAGTTCGCTTTACCACATTAACGCGATAATGCAATGACGTACATAGACTATAACACCATGCCAGGGCTAAGTCAACGGAACTACTGGTGATTTGAGCTTTTTCGTGCTATTTTAAGTACAGGTATTTTAAAGATAGAAAGGAATTTTTATGCAGCACGTATTTTCAATCCTGGTAATCATTTTTCTCGCAGTGGAGCTTTATTTCTGTTCTGCGGGATCTGCACATAAAAAGAAGAGAGTAACAAAGGGCTGGAATCCGGTAAAGGGAAAGATTCGTAAGATTACCAGCAACTACGATTCCCTGGCACATAAGACCATGTGTGAACTGACCATCAAGGCAGAGGATGGCGGTGTTTGTTATGCCAAGGTCAGCAAGATGTTCAACCAGTATGAAGAAGGAGAAGAGGTTGAACTCATGGAACTGAATGGTGTTCACAGATTCTTAGGATGTGACAGAGTGAATAAGAAGGCAAGAAAGGAACTGGCCATTGGCCTGATTCCATTGGCTGTAATTCTCGCCCTCTTGTTGGCAGTATCCATTTTTACACAGTAGATATTTTTTAGGTGGGATTTTACTGGAACGGATACAGTGGAGTTTCGTTTTCAGAGGAATGTTTATTGGAAGAGGGGAGGAAAGAATATGAAGGAAACCGTGGTAAAGGCAGCGTCAAAAGCTGTATCCATTGCAAAGAAGAATAACAAGAAGAAAGCCAAAGCGGCATCAAAGGCTGCCAGAAAACAGGAAAGAAAAGACCGCAAGGATATTCGTAAGGCTTATGCAAAGGCCCTGAAATCAGCAAATGCGGAAAAGGCATTGTCGTTCCTGCTTATCATTCTTACGATCATTCCATTTGTCATGGATTTTATGGATGAGCGTAAAAAGAATAAATAGGGCTTTTTCTTGATTCGAACTGCCTAAAATGGTAAGATATTCGCGGATTTAAAACGCATAAAATATGCGATTTATAATAAAATTAGATACTCGAAAGGACATGGAAAAATGGCAAAGACATTTAGTGAACTGTTAGAAATGGCAAAGAACATTGAAAAGAAGAAGGTATCTGTTGCAGTTGCTCAGGACGAAGAAGTTCTGCGTGCTGTAAAGGGTGCTAAGGATCTTGGAATTGCTGATTCTATTCTTGTAGGTGATGCAGATAAGATTAACGAAATCGCTGCAAATCTTGGTATGGATCTTTCTGATTATGAAATTGTAGATGTTAAGGATCCAATCGAAGCATCTCTCAAGGCTGTTAGTCTGGTTCACGATGGCGAAGCTGATATGTACATGAAGGGTCTGATTGACACGAAGGATTTCCTCCGTTCAGTACTGAACAAGGAAGTTGGTCTTCGTACAGGTAAGCCACTTTCACACGTTTGTGTATTCGACGTTGAAGGCGCTGATAAGCTTATGTTCCTCACAGATGTAGCATTCGTTCCATATCCTACTCTTGAAGATAAGGTTAATATCATCAACAACACAGTTGAAATTTGTAAGGCTTGTGGTATCGACAATCCTAAGGTTGCACCTCTTGCAGCAGTTGAAGTTGTAAATCCTAAGATGCCTGAGACAGTTGAAGCAGCTGAACTTACAAAGATGAACGAAGAAGGCAAGATCACAGGATGCATCGTTGATGGTCCTCTTTCTCTTGACCTTGCAGTATGCCCAGAAGCAGCAGCTCATAAGGGTGCTACAGGACGTAAGATCGTTGGCGACGCTGACATCCTTCTCTTCCCTAACATCCATGCTGGAAACATCACATACAAGGCAATGGTTCACTTCGCAAAGGTTACAAATGGTAACATGATCACAGGTACAGCAGCTCCTGTTATCCTTACATCTCGTTCAGATACATACGAAGTAAAGATGAACTCACTTGCACTTGCTGCGCTTGTTGCTGATTCTCTTAAGAAGAACGCTTAATCCATATGGAAACGAATCGGTGTCAAAGTTCCTTTGGCACCGATCTGATTTTGGCAAATGGGATTGCCGTGGGCAGTTCATTTGCAAGAAGGTCATGAATCGATAAAACTAATTTATAATTTGGAGGTTACTATGGCAATCAAGTCTTTAATCATTAACCCGGGTTCTACATCTACAAAGGTTGGTATCTTTGAAGATGAAACTATGATCATGGACGAAACACTTCGTCACTCAACAGAAGAAATCGCACAGTATGATTCCATCATCGCGCAGAAGGATTTCAGAAAGAATATTATCCTTGACTTCCTCAAGGCTCAGAATCAGGACATTAAGTCTTTCGACGTTGTCGTTGGCCGTGGCGGTCTTCTCAAGCCCATCGCTTCTGGTACATATGCAGTTAACGATGCAATGCTGAAGGATATCGCTGAGCACAAGCGTGGTGACCATGCTTCTAACCTTGGTGGTGTACTTGCAAAGGAAATCGGCGATGAAATCGGCGTTCCTTCCTTCGTTGTTGATCCAGTAGTTGTTGACGAACTTGAGCCAGTTGCTCGTATCTCTGGTGTTCCAGAAATCGAAAGAATTTCAATCTTCCACCCACTGAACCAGAAGGCTATGGGACGTAAGTATGCTAAGGAAGTTGGTAAGAAGTACGAAGACCTGAACCTGATCATCACTCACCTTGGTGGTGGTGTTTCAACAGGTGCTCATAAGAAGGGTAAAATCGTTGACGTTTACGGTGCATTCAACGGCGATGGCGCATTCTCTCCAGAGCGTGCTAACTGCGTACCTGCACTTTCCCTTGTTGAGCTTTGCTACAGCGGCAAGTTCACAGAAGCTGAAATGAAGAAGAAGATTATCGGTAACGGTGGTTTCAATGCTTATCTTGGAACAAACGATGCTCGTGATATCATCAAGCGTATCGACGAAGGTGATGAGAAGGCTAAGCTTGTTATGGATGCATTCATCTACAATCTTGCTAAGAACATCGGTGCTATGGCTGCCGTTATGCAGGGTAAGGTAGACCAGATCATCATCACTGGTGGTATCGCCTACAACGAGCGTATCATGAACAAGCTTAAGGAATATGTAAGCTTCATCGCTCCTGTAACAGTTTACCCAGGTGAAGACGAACTTCTTGCACTTGCACAGGGCGCCCTTCGTGTTATGAACGGCGAAGAAGAAGCAAAGATCTACGAATAAATTTCATGCAAATGGGATTGATATAGATTGGCGAAAGCCACATAGCAATTTATTCCTATGAAAAATCAGGGGAATACAGCCGACTAAATCGTAACTGAATTTGAGGACTAGCATGGAAGAGATTAATGTACATGGTTGTATTTTTGGAGATGGAATTCCAAAGGTATGCGTACCACTTGTAAAAACAACAGCAGAAGAGATCATTGAAGAAGCAAGGCAGATTGAGGCAGAAGCCCATCATCTGGAGGCTATGTACAAGCATCCGGAACTTCGTGTATCCATGATTGAATTCCGGGCAGATTACTTTGATGGTGTTGCCAACTCTGCGGAGTTAAAGGAACTTCTGCTGAAGCTTCGTAAGATTTTTGCAGACCGTCTCATTCTCTTTACTTATCGTAGTGAAGATGAGGGTGGAAATCTTAGACACGATCGTGCCGAGGGTATGATTGATGACATTTACGAGTGGGTTATTCAGAGCGGTCTGGTAGACCTCATTGATATTGAACTCATGTCCGGCAACTTCCACGTGGTAAGACTGACCACCGAAGCGCACGAGCATGGCATTGCTTGCGTGGTTTCCAACCATGACTTTACGGACACACCTCGTGATGACAAAATTATCTCTATGCTTCGCAACATGGAAATTCTGGGAGCGGATATCTGCAAGGTTGTATCCATGCCTGCAAATGAGTTTGACGTACGTAGAATCACAGAACTGTGTACAAAGGTCACTCGCGGTAATCTCCATGAAAATAATATTCGCAAGCCAGTGGTAATGATTTCCATGGGAGAACTTGGACAAATCAGCCGTATTTCTGGACGAGAAACAGGTTCCGCATTCACCTTTGCATCTGCGGACACCGGACTTGAATCAGCACCTGGTCAGTTGACTTTGGAAAATCTTTTCCAGGAGTGGAATAAGTCTTTGTAAAATAAAAAACAGTCCTTGAGAAAATTTCTCAGGGGCTGTTTCTTTTTATTTTGTGCAGTTCATTTGCAAAAGCAGATTAGAGCAAGTCATTTGCTTGCCGCTTTTTCGCCTTACTGCTCCTTCTTGCTGACTTCAGCAATCTTATCAGCAACTTCCTTCATCTTTTTTAAATCGTCAGAATTCTTTTCGCCAGGCAGTGGGAAAGAAATCTGCCAGGTGTTACGAAGCTGATTCATGAAGTCTGCCATCTGCATAATATTGGCACGTGGGTGCTGTGGAGTATCCAGATGTCCAGTGATAATTGCTTCACGGGCTGCCAGAAATTCATATTCATAGCCGCTGATTTGTGTCTCAGGAGGAGTGATGGTATCCAGGAGTTCTCCGTTGGCTTTATAGATGCGCATAGCGGTTGGGCAATTCACGTTGTCTACTTCGATGCGGCCGGCTGCTCCATAAATCATAAGGCGGTTATCAGATTCCATCATCATGGAAGTAAAGATACTTGCCTGGGCTCCAGATTTAAAATTCATCTGTACAGTATCGATGGCATCAACTCCTGTGTTCAACTTTGTGAAACCAGAAGCGATGGAAACAGGAGCTTCTCCCATAACCATAAGAACAGCTGTGAGAGGATAAATACCAATATCCAGAAGCGCACCGCCTGCTGTTTCAAGCTTCAGCATGCGCTCCTTCTTTGTCAGGTCATAGCAAAGATTTGCAGAAATGTACTTTACAGGTCCAATGATATTCTTCTCGCGAATAAGAGAAATCAGCATAAGCATCATAGGTGTGTAGCGAAGCCACATAGCCTCTCCGCAGAAGACATTCTTCTCTGTAGCCAGATCCAGAACTTCCTTTGTAGTAGCTGCGTTGTATGAGAAAGGCTTCTCTACAAGACATGGCTTGCCAGCATTGATACACATCTTAGCCAGCTCTGCATGATTAGAATTTACGGTGGCAATATAAATCAGTTCCACCTCAGGGTCATTTACCAGTTCTTCATAGGAACCGTAGGCTACCTTGAATCCATGCTTCTCCTTAAATGCTTCCGCACGGTCTAAATCTCTGGCGGCAATGGCATATGACTCAAAGTAATCTAATTTGCTAATTGTTTCAGACACCACATCAGCAATCCGACCTGCGCCCATGAAACCGATTTTAAATCCAACCATAGTATCTCCTTTATAAAAAACACATATTTATCACAATTATTTTGTATGATATTTTTGCTTACGCGAATAGCAATTATGTATTATAATCTATCCTCACCTGTTAAATTTGCGAAAATGTTGTTTTTATAGGATTTTCGCCTATAAATACCGCTCCTTATTATAAGTGATTGTCAAAGTACTTGTAAACAAAACATTTGCTACCAAAGACAAGAAACTACTAGTAGGAGCAAGAGATTGCAGTTAAAATTAAATCGCAAACAATGGGATAATAGAGACTGTAAAATATATTTAAAGGAGTAGTTATGCTTAAAACTTTGTTAAAAGAAGTAAAAGAGTATAAGAAGGCTTCCATTCTGACACCAGTCATGATGCTTTTGGAAGTAGTCTTTGAAACTCTGATTCCACTTCTTATGGGTATGATCGTGGATATTTCTGGCGATGGACATATCGATATGAAGAGAGTTCTTCTGCTGGGAGGAGCCATGCTTGTTCTTGCAGCTGGTGGACTCTGGTCTGGTATCATGGGTGGAAAGTATGGCGCAGAAGCATCAACTGGTTTTGGTAAGAACCTGCGTAAGACCATGTTCGAAAGAATTCAGAGCTTCTCATTTGCCAATATCGACCGTTTTTCCACATCCAGTCTGGTTACTCGTATGACAACAGATGTAACCAACATTCAGAATGCTTATCAGATGATTCTGAGAATGGCTATGCGTGCGCCATCATCCCTGATTATTTCTATGGTAATGGCCTTCCTGATTGAACCACGTATTGCCCTGATTTATCTTATGGCAGTAATCTTCCTGGGAGTAACAGGCGGATTCCTTATTAAGAATGTAACCAAGTATTTCACCGAAGCTTTCCCTAAGTACGATGAAATGAATGCATCGGTTCAGGAAAATGTAACCGCTATGCGAGTTGTTAAGGGCTTTGTTCGTGAAGAATATGAAAAGGAGCGTTTCGGTAAAGCTTCTGGCATGATCTACAAGCTCTTCGTTAAGGCAGAAAGCCTGATTTCTCTGTCTATGCCACTTATGCAGTTTACAGTATATGCATCCATCCTTTTGGTTTCCTGGGTTGGTGCAAAGCTCATCGTAACAGAAGTAAATCTGCCAAATGGACTTACCACAGGTAACCTTTCTTCTCTGCTTACATACTGCATGTCCATCCTGATGAGTCTTATGATGCTTTCCATGGTTATCGTTATGATTACCATGTCTTCTGCTTCTGCAAAGCGTATTGCGGAAGTACTGAATGAAGAAAGTACTCTGAAGAATCCGGAGAATCCAGATTTTGAGATTCCAGATGGTTCTATTGAATTTAAGGATGTTGTATTCCGTTACAACAACAAGTCTGAAAAGCCAGTGCTGGAAGATATCAACGTATCCATTCAGTCAGGCGAAACCATTGGTATTATTGGTGGTACTGGTTCATCCAAGACCAGCTTTATCAATCTCATTTCCCGTCTGTATGATGTACAGGAGGGATGTGTAACGGTTGGTGGTAAGGATGTCCGCAGGTATGACTTGGAAACACTTCGTAATCAGGTAGCGGTGGTTCTGCAGAAGAACGTTCTTTTCTCAGGCACAATCTATGACAACCTGCGTTGGGGTAACAAGAATGCCAGTGATGAAGAATGTCAGGAAGCATGCCGCATGGCCTGCGCTGATGACTTCATTGAAGCTTTCCCAGACAAGTACGAAACCAGGATTGCTCAGGGCGGAACAAACGTTTCTGGTGGACAGAAGCAGAGACTCTGTATTGCCAGAGCTCTTCTTAAGAAGCCAAAGGTTCTGATTTTAGATGACTCTACATCTGCTGTAGATACAGCAACCGATGCAAGAATTCGAAAGAGCCTTGCAGAATTTATTCCATCAACAACAAAGATTATTATTGCGCAGCGTATCACCAGCGTGCAGGATGCAGACCGCATCATCGTAATGAACGACGGTAGAATCGATGGCATTGGAACTCATGAAGAACTCCTTGCTACAAATGAGATTTACCGCGATGTTTACGAAGCTCAGCAGGCAGGTGCAGGCGACTTTGACGAAGGAGGTGCAAACTAATGGCAGGTCCTAGAAGAGTCCCAAGAGGACAAAAATCAAGTGTTGAAAATCCAGGCCGCGTTATGAAGCGTCTTCTCGGATATATTTTCAAATATTATGGATTCCAGATGATTTGCGTGCTCTTATGCATCCTCATTTCCGTGCTGGCAAACCTGCGTGGAACCATGTTCATGAAGACTTTGATTGATGATTATATCGAGCCACTGGTAAAGGCCCAGAGTAATGATTTTTCCGGTCTGCTTCATGCAATTCTGACTATGGCTGTAATTTATGGTGTCGGCATTATAGCAACATACTCCTATAACCGCATCATGGTTAATGTTACACAGGGAACACTGCTTCGCCTTCGTGAAGAACTCTTCAATCACATGCAGACTCTTCCAATCCGATACTTTGATACAAATTCCCGCGGCGATATCATGTCCATTTATACAAATGATATTGATACCCTTCGTCAGATGGTCAGCCAGTCAATCCCACAGCTCTTCAACAGCTTCATCATGGTTGTGGGTACACTGATTTCCATGATTGTACTTTCGGTTCCACTGACAATCGTTACGGTTGTTATGGTATTCTTCATGCTCTTTGTAACCGTTCGTATTGCAAAGCTTTCTGGTAAGTATTTCCAGGAACAGCAGAAGAATATCGGTAAGGTAAATGGATTTATCGAAGAAATGATGTCAGGTCAGAAGGTAGTTAAGGTCTTCTGTCATGAAGAAGAAAGCATTAAGGACTTCGATGAACTGAATGAAGAACTTTTTGATTCTGCTTATCAGGCAAATAAGTATGCCAACGTTATGATGCCAACCATGGCCCAGATGGGTAACCTCAGCTATGTTATCTGTACAGTTATTGGTGCGGCGCTGGTTCTCTTCGGTATAAACGGAACAACCATCGGTACTCTGGTATCCTTCCTGCAGTACAACCGTTCCTTTAATATGCCAATCAACCAGGTTTCCATGCAGGCAAATGCAATTATCATGGCTCTTGCCGGTGCAGACCGTGTGTTTAAACTCTTAGATGAAAAGTCAGAAGAAGATGAAGGCTATGTAAATCTGGTTCGTTCCAGAAAGAATGATAAGGGAGAAATTGAAGAGTCTGTTGCCCGTACAGGACATTGGGCTTGGAAGCATACACATCAGGCAGATGGCTCTGTAGATTATAAGGATCAGGAAGGTGCCATTGTTCTTGATCATGTAGACTTTGGTTATGTGGAAGATAAACAGGTTCTTTACGATGTATCCTTGGATGCAAAGCCTGGTCAGAAGATTGCCTTTGTAGGTTCTACTGGTGCAGGTAAGACAACCATCACAAATCTGATTAACCGTTTCTATGATATTCAGGATGGTAAGATCCGATATGATGGCATCAACATTAATAAGATCAAGAAGGCAGACTTACGTCGCTCTCTGGGGCTTGTACTTCAGGAGACTCACCTCTTCACAAATACAGTAATGGAAAATATTCGTTACGGACGTCTGGATGCCACAGATGAAGAATGTATTGCAGCTGCTCGTCTTGCCAATGCAGATACCTTTATCCGTCAGTTACCAGATGGTTACAATACAATGCTGACAGGAGATGGTGGAAACCTTTCTCAGGGTCAGAGACAGCTCCTTGCCATTGCACGTGCTGCGGTTGCAGATCCTCCAGCACTGATCCTGGATGAAGCTACTTCATCCATCGATACTCGTACAGAGAAGATGGTACAGGATGGTATGGATAAACTTATGTCTGGTCGTACAACATTTGTAATTGCACACAGACTTTCTACCGTTCGAAATTCAGACCTGATCTTAGTTCTGGAAAAGGGCCATGTCATCGAACAGGGTAACCATGAAGAACTGATTGCAAAGCATGGCAAGTACTATCAGCTTTACACAGGTATGACAGCATAATTTGCAAAATAAGTTACAAAAAGAAAACCATTTCGCTTTGGGGAAAAATTAAACTAGAAAGAAGATGTAATCGTGGCTAAATTATTAGATCCAACCCGAATTAATACAGTTATTTTTGATATGGATGGTACAGTTCTTTATACCTTAGATGATTTAAAAACTGCTACCAATGTGATCCTTCGTCAGTATGGATATCCAGAGCGCTCTCTGGATGAAGTGCGTCAGTTCGTGGGAAATGGAATTCGCAAAACCATTGAGCGTGCTGTTCCAGCGGATGTGGCAGAAAATCAGGAACTGATTGATCTCATGTTCACAGATTTCCAGAAATACTATGATGTGCATTGTCTGGATGAAACCAGACCCTACGATGGTATTTTAGAACTCATGGATACCTTAAAAGCCAAGGGCTATAAGATGGCCATTGTATCCAACAAAGTAGATACTGCAGTGAAAGAATTGAACCAGCACTTCTTTGGGGACAGAGTTCCCGTTGCCATTGGCGAAAAGCCAGGCGTAAAGAAGAAGCCTGCACCAGACACAGTATTTGCTGCACTGGAAGAATTAGGAAGCACAAAGGAAGAGTCCGTTTATATTGGTGACTCGGATGTGGACTTCAACACAGCCCTCAATTCCGATATGCCTTGCATTTCCGTTCTCTGGGGCTTCCGGGACAGAGACTTCTTAGAGAGCATGGGGGCAAGTACATTTGCCCAAAAGCCAGAAGACATATTAGGGCTTTTGCAGGTGAAATAGATTAGGGAAAATCCTCCACCTGTAAAAGAGAAAAGCAGGACTTAGAAATTAATAAATAAAATCCAGAGAGATAGACTTGTCTTGCAGGTCTATCTCTTTTTTTGCATGAAATTATGACAAATGGGCTTTGCATGAAATTGTGACAAATGAGCTTTGCTGGGTAAATTTCTAAAAATCAAGCGGAACTTTCTAGAAGAATCTGAAAGAAAGTGATAGAATGAAAACAGATAACGATTGTTAAAAAATGTCACGGGGGTGGGACAATGGGGAGAAAAATAATCGCAATTTTACTTGCTACCTTACTGGCACTTTCTATAGTGCCTTTTTTACCTTCCATAAGTAATACGGCAGGGGAGACCATGCGGGTTCAGGCGTCAGGTGGAAAACTGATTGCCCTGACCTTTGACGATGGTTCATCACCTTATACCGGACAGCTTTTGGATTGTCTGAAAAGAAATGGCGGGCATGCCACATTCTTCATGAATGGTGCCAATGGTACCTATGGACTCACAAGATACAACTACACAGCAAGGATGGTAGAGGAGGGACACCAGCTGGCTAACCATACCTGGTCTCATACTTTGCCCTTTGCATCCCTAAATGTGGGAAGGATGTCCACAGAAATATCCAGCGTAGCCTCTTATCTCTATGCTGCCATGGGTGGCGTATACCAGCAGATGGTTCGAATTCCAGGAGGCGGTACATCCTCAAATATTAAGAGCGTATGTGAAGCACCAATCATTATGTGGAATGTGGATACACAGGATTACAAGGAGACCAGTGCTGCAGCTTCTGCTTCGGATATTCTAAGCCACGCTGCAGATGGGGCTGTTTTTGTCTTACATGACAGAGTAAGATATACAGTCCAGGCCATGGAACGGGTAATTCCTGTTCTTCGTTCCCAGGGCTATGAACTGGTTACGGTTTCCGAAATGTTCCGAAGAAAGGGAATCAGCCTTTCCAATCATCAGTATTACCATGGCCCAAGTCTGGGTGCACCAACTATTTATGGATCCTACAGTGCTCCGGAAGTTAGTCAGACCGCCAGTACCACAAGCTTCGGCGTAACGGATGTCACAGCCACTAGCCCAGATGGTCTTACACTTCATTACACAAAAGATGGTTCCTATCCAAAGCTGAATGACCCGGTGCTGACCAGACTTTCTGTTTCCAAGGATACGACCCTTACCATCGTTGGTTATGATGGCTATGGAGAGCGTTCTCCTATGACCCAGGTGACGGTTTCTGCCACAGCCAGCGAAGCAATTTTTAATGCGGAATACTATGTAAATAAATATCCGGATCTGGCTGCAAGCTTAGGAAATAATTCAGAGGCTCTGATGACCCACTATGTGAATTGTGGAATTTCCGAGCATAGACAGGCTTCCGCATCCTTTGATCTGAATTACTACATCAATAACTATGCAGACCTGCGCAATGCATTTGCCGACGATAATATTTCCTATATCCAGCATTTCATAAATATGGGAATGGATGAGGGACGCCAGGCGTCAAATGAGTTTGACTTCACTTCTTACTACAATGCAAACTCTGATTTGCGCCTAGCCTTTGGCTCCAATAAGAAACTATATTATATCCACTACAACAATTACGGATGGAAGGAAGGCCGTACAGCCACCGGTGTTAGCAGTATTCAGAACGGCATTACCATTTATGGTAATGTGGATTACAGCGCAGTTTACGATTATAGCTACTACACAAGCCATAATCCAGATGTGGTGAATGCCATTGGCTGGGATGATACGGCTGTGCTTAGCCACTTTGTAAATTGTGGTATGAAGGAGGGCCGCCAGGCCATTGCATCCTTTGATGTACAGTCCTATCGAAGGGCCAATTCTGATTTGCGCGCAGCCTATGGTACAAATCTGAAGCAGTACTATCTGCATTACATTTCCTATGGAAAGCGGGAAGGCAGAAGAGCAACAGGAGTTAGCAGTCTTCTGAATCCAACCACAACTCTGGATGGAGTAGATTATTCTGCTGTATATGATTTCAATGATTATATGGACAACTATGCAGATTTGAAGGCCTTATTTGCGGATGATGATGGGGCAGCACTTCGACATTTTGTAAGCTATGGAATGAAGGAGGGACGAATTGCCAAGAAGGGCTTTGATGTGAAATCCTATAAGAATGCCTACGCAGATTTAAGAGGAATGTATGGTTCGGATTATAAGAATTATTACATCCATTACATGTATTGTGGAAAGAATGAAGGTCGAAACAGCACCACAAATGTAAAGACGGTGATTGGTGGAGTAAGCATCCTGAATGGGGTGGACTATTCAGATGTTTATGATTATCAGACCTATATTGCTCTTAATCCAGATATTAAGAGCGCCTGTGGAGGTGATGATATTCTGGCTCTCAAGCATTTTGTTCTCTACGGAATGAAGGAAGGACGAATTGCCAAGAACAGCTTTAATCCTTATCACTATAGGGATAGATATGCTGATGTAAGAAGTCTCTACGGAAATAATATGAAGTTCTACTATATCCACTACATGGCTTGTGGCAAGAAAGAAAATAGAAACGGGAGATAATGAAAATGCGGAGCAAATTGCTCCGCATTTTTTGATAAGTCCTTGTTTGAATTAATATTTCCCTAAGTATTTACATAAGTGTTTTCCTAAGTATTTCCTTAGGGAAAGCGACCAGTCCAGTTTACAAGGCCTAGATATCATAGCCCTGCTTTTTCATAAATGCACAGAAGGCATTAAAGGTCTTAGGGGAAATATCGTGTTCCACCTTGCAGGCATCTTCCTGAGCAGTTTTAGCGTCTACACCAATCATCTGGAAGAACTGGGAGAAGAGTTTATGCTTCTGATAAGTCTTGCTGGCAATTTCTGCGCCTGCTTCTGTAAGGGTCAGCATACCATCCTCGTTAAATTCCACATATCCGTTTTCACGGAGTCTCTTAGTGGCGTAGCTGACGCTTGGCTTGGATACGGCAAGTTCATTTGCCACATCGATGGAGCGGACATAGCCCTTTCTTTCTTTGATAATTAAGATAGCCTCCAGGTAATCTTCGGCTGACTGATGGATTTCCATTTTAATTTCCTCCCCAATTGAATTGCATGATTATTCGAACTTCTGTTCGAATAATCATGTGGAATTAAACTTGTGTTAGAAGTGTGTCTCAGAATCGAACTCGGGTTAAATAAGTGTCCCAAAGCTGAATTCATGTTAGCATAATCTAACTAAAGAAGCAAGGAGGAAAATGATGACTGCCGGGCAGTTCATTTGCTATAATAACGGGCAGTATGAGTAATTTTAGGAGGGAGACCAATATGGAGGAAATTAGATCAGACGCACATAAGAAGATCGCTTATAAGCGTAATGATTATATTAGCTGGGACCAGTACTTTATGGGAATTGCCATTCTGTCTGCAGAGCGTTCCAAGGATCCACACACACAGGTTGGCGCCTGTATCGTAGGTGACGACAACCGAATTCTTTCCGTTGGCTACAACGGCATGCCACAGGGCTGCGAAGATGACGATATGCCTTGGGGAAGAGATGGTTCGCCACTGGATTCCAAGTATATGTTTGTCTGTCACGCAGAGCTGAACGCAATTCTCAATTACCGCGGCAATGCGGCCATGCAGGGAGCAAAGCTTTACGTTACGCTTTTCCCATGTAACGAGTGTGCAAAGGCAATCATTCAGTGCGGCATTAAGGAACTGGTTTACATGTCTGATAAGTACGCAACATCTGAGAGCACCATCGCGTCTAAGAAGATGTTTGAAAAGACAGGCGTAAAGTACCGTCAGTACAAGCCTGGCGACCGTGAAATTACACTGAATATTTAAGGCAAGTTCCGTGAAGAAGAGTTAAAGGGGAAAAAGATGGCACTACAAATGGCAAGGATTGTCTGGTGGAGACGGTAAACACCAACACAGGTCGTGTTGTGGCGCTGACCTATTACTACAGCTGGAGACAGGTAACCTCCCAGCTGGAAATGGATGAAGACTAAATAATAAGTCTAAATAATAAATTTAAATACTGAGACGAATTCCTGGTGCTCCAGAACTTGCCCTTGGGCGAGCAGGGGCACCTTTTTATTTTTCCCGGAGTCAAAATTTTACAGAGAAAATTTCCAGGAAAAATTCCTGGGAAAGCTGGGGAGAAAAGTGTCCACAAACCGTGCCAGATGCCCTAAAATCTGCTATAATACAACGGACTATGCAAAATTCGAGGTTAATTATGTCAGAATATATTAAAGAAACGAATGGCAGAGCTGAAACCTTTGCCTTTGCAAAGGAGCTTGCAGAAAAAGCAGAACCCAATCAGGTCTATTGTCTGAATGGGGATCTTGGCGTGGGAAAAACAGTTTTCGCCCAGGGCTTTGGAGCGGGATTGGGAATCACAGAGCCTATGGCCAGCCCAACCTTTACGATTCTGCATGAATATCATGAGGGTAGACTTCCTCTCTACCACTTTGACGTCTATCGCCTTGGGGATGTGGATGAGCTGGAGGAAACCGGTTTCTATGAGTTCATTTCTTCCGGTGGCGTTGCCCTGATTGAGTGGGCCACTCTGATTGAGGAAGTAATCCCTGAGGATGCCATCCAGATCACCATTGAGAAATGTGTGGAAAAGGGCTTCGATTATAGAAAAATCACAGTAAAGCAGAAGGCATAACCATCCCCTGGCAAATGGAATTGGCGCATAACTTCAAACGCCAGCGCAGCTCATTTGCATGGAGGGAAGGAATAAGTTCAAGATTTAGAAGAGAAAAGAGAAATTATGGCTAAGATTTTAGGAATTGAAAGTTCAGGACGTATGGCATCTGTTGCCATTATTTCAGAGGAGGAAGTGCTCGCTGAAATTTCCATGAATACAAAATTAACACATTCAGAAACTTTGCTCCCAATGATTGATGAGGTGGTGAAGAAGTCAGGATGTGCCTTAGAAGAATTAGATGCAATTGCCATTGCGGAGGGTCCGGGATCTTTCACAGGACTTCGAATCGGTGCGTCAACAGCGAAGGGACTGGGTCTTGCCCTGGATATTCCTCTCATTGCAGTATCCACCCTGGAGGGACTGGCTTACAATGTCTGGTCCGCAGATGCCAATGTGGTGCCACTGATGGATGCCAGACGCAGCCAGGTTTATACAGCAGAGTATGCCTTTCAGGGCGGTAAAATGCAGACAGTAGTTGAGCCAAAGGCAGAAGATATCCAGGTTGTTATTGATCGAATCAATGCAGGAGCAAAGCCGGTTATCTTTGTGGGAGATGGAGCAAGTCTCTTTAGAGAAAAGCTGGAAGCAGAAGTTTATGTCCAGAAAAATTTTGCGCCAGCTGCCATGAATCGCCAGCGTGCAGCAGCCGTTGCCTCTCGTGGTTTGGAACTCTTCCTGGAAGGTAAGACGGTTTACAGTGATGATTTTGTTCCGGTTTATCTGCGTAAGTCACAGGCGGAACGCGTGAGAGAAGAAGGCAAGTAAAGGTCAGGAAAATTATTTATGCTTCAACGATTAGAAGATATTGAAAATACAGAAAAGAGAAGTAAGCTTCTGGCCCTGGTGGCAGAGATGGAGAGCAGTACATTTGCACATCCATGGAGTCTGGAGGACCTGACCAGAAATCAGTCCTATGACTACAATCATTTGTATCTTGCTACTGCTTGTGGCAAGGCTGTGGCTGGAAAACTGGATGATTGTCAGGAGACCATACTTTTGGGCTACGTGCTCTATTCCGATGTGGCAGATGATGCAGAACTTCTTCGAATTGCCGTGGCAGATAACCTGCGGGGTAAGGGAATGGGTTCCACATTGATGGAGACCATGATGCAGGATCTGGTACGCCTGAATGCGGAAAAACTGAGTCTGGAAGTGAGAGAGAAGAATGCTTCAGCCATTCATCTTTATGAGAAGTTTGGACTGTCAGAAATCTTCCGTAGAGAGAATTACTACCAGGATCCGGTGGAGGATGCTCTGATTATGCAGAAGCGTTTTCGGGATTATCAGGCATAGAAATGGCTGAATCCCCCAAAGCTTGTTTAAGAATATAGATATTTCGCTGGCAAGTTCATTTGCCAGAATGATAGAAAGAGATTTTTATGATTGATGTTTGTTTATTAGGAACAGGCGGTATGATGCCGCTGCCATATCGCAGTCTTACATCCATGATGCTGCGCTACAACGGTTCATCTATTTTGCTGGATTGCGGCGAGGCGACCCAGATTGCAGTGAGACGAAGAGGCTGGAGTTTTAATCCCATTGACCTGATTTTGATCACCCATTTTCATGCGGATCATATCAGTGGTCTTCCGGGAATGCTTCTTGCCATGGGAAATGCGGACCGTACAGAACCTGTAACCCTGGTTGGCCCTCCGGGGCTGGAGAAAATCGTGCGCTCCCTTTTGGTGATTGCACCACGTCTCCCATTTAAACTGGAATTCATTGAGCTGGAGGATATTGCAGACGTGCAGACCCTGAATCTTCTGGGCCTGGAAATTCATGCTTTCCGCCTGCAGCACTCCATGCTTTGTTACGGTTACAGCTTCACCCTGCACCGGGCAGGAAAGTTCAACCCTGCTGCGGCAAAGGCTTTGGGACTGCCGGTGAATTACTGGGGCAAGTTGCAGAGAGGTGACACCGTAAGCTACGAAGGAAAGGAATACACACCGGACCTTGTTATGGGTGGCGCCAGAAAGGGCCTTAAGATTGCTTATGCCACGGATACACGTCCAATCGCTCAGATTAGTAAAGAGGCTTCTGGTGCAGATTTATTTATCTGCGAAGGCATGTATGGCGATGGCTCTGCCGAGTCAGATCATAAGGCCAGGGAAAAGAAGCACATGACCATGCAAGAGGCGGCAAGCCTTGCGGCCAATGCTGAGATTGCTCCTGAGAAAATGTGGTTCACCCACTATTCTCCATCCTTCATCAATCCTCAGGATTATGAGGAAAGTGCAAAGTCCATTTTCCCAGCTGCGGAAGTGGTGAAAGACAGAGCCAGCCTGGTTCTGGATTTTGAAGAAGACTAAATTCATGGCAAATGAGATGCGCAAGCTTCTCTTAACTTCTCTTGATAGAAATACAGAAACTTCGGCAAGTTCATTTGCAAGCGGAATCGTAGATTCAATAACGGATTAAGAAAAGTAGAATTTGAGAAAATGAGCACAGAAAATATGAGTACAGAAAACGAAAAGAAAGAAACAATAATTTTAGGATTGGAGTCTTCCTGCGATGAGACAGCAGCGTCTGTGGTTGTGAATGGCAGAAAGGTGCTTTCCAATGTGATTTATTCCCAGGTGCCAACCCACACACTTTATGGCGGTGTTGTGCCGGAAATCGCATCCCGGGAGCATGTGGCCAAGGTCAATCAGGTTATTCGAAAGGCTCTCTCCGATGCAGGAAAGACCTGGGAGGATATGGATGCCATTGCAGTCACCTATGGACCTGGTCTTGTGGGACCTCTTCTCATTGGTGTTGGTGCTGCCAAGGCCATTGCTTATGCCAAGAAGATTCCTCTGGTGGGAGTGAACCATATTGAGGGACATATCTGCGCCAATTATATTCAGGAGGATCTGTCTTCTGATGTTTCAGAAAAGACACGGAAGAGTCTGGCGGAGAAGAATGAAATTGATGATGCGGCAGGCGGCTTTAAGCCTCCATTCATGTGCCTGGTAGCATCCGGTGGACATTCCCATATTGTTCGTGTGGATGACTATGCCAAGTACACAATTATTGGTCGTACGAATGATGATGCGGCTGGCGAAGCCTTCGACAAGGTGGCTCGTGCCATCGGTCTGGGTTACCCAGGCGGTCCAAAGATCGACAAGTTGGTTAGAGAAGAAAATGGTAATCCACAGGCAATTCCATTTCCACGTGCTTCTGTGGAGGGTGCTCCTTATGACTTCTCCTTCTCTGGCATTAAGTCAGCGGTTCTGAATTATCTCAACGGCTGTGAGATGAAGGGTATCGAGGTAAATAAGGCGGATGTTGCAGCTTCTTTCCAGCAGGCGGTTATTGATGTGCTTTCTGATCACACCATTCAGGCAGCCATTGACAATGGTTGTCACAGAGTAGCCCTGGCTGGCGGTGTTGCAGCCAATACTCTTCTTCGTGAGACCATGCGTAAGAAGGCAGCAGAGAAGGGACTTTCCTTCACATGCCCACCACTTATTTTCTGTACCGATAACGGCGCCATGATTGGTGCTGCAGGATATTTTGATTATATGAATGGCCAGCGTGCAGGCCTGGATTTGAATGCAAATCCAAACCTGAAGATTGGTGAGAGATAAATTATTGCCAAAAGAACTTGGCGAATCATATTGAAATAACCAGCCAAATGAGCTTGGTGAATCATATTGAAATAACCAGCCAAAAGAACTTGGCGAATCATATTAAAAAAGCCAGCCCAATGAACCTGGCGAAAGAATTCGTAAAAACAGTGCCAAATGATATTGGCAGAAGATAGGAGAATCCATGAGCGTAGATAGCGTAAAATCCCAACTCACAGAAAGAGTTTTTCGTGATGTAGAGGAAATAACAGAAGCAAACATTGAATGGGAAAAGTTTGCAGGGAAAAAGGTTATGATTACAGGAGCTGGTGGTTTTATCAGCTATTACCTGACAACTTCTCTTCTGAATTTGAATGATGAAAAGAATTTGGGAATTCAGGTTTTTGGTCTGGTTCGTCATATGGAAGCAGCAGAGAAAAAGTATGGCAAACTGGCAGATCGAGATGATTTCATGCTGATTCAGCAGGATGTTTGTGATCCTTTTGACTTTGTAGAACTGGATGGCCTTCAGGTGGATTTCCTGATTCATGCTGCCAGCCAGGCAGATGCATGGCATTTTGAAAATGACCCGGTTGGAACAATTCGTGCCAACCTTGTGGGAACAGACAATGTGCTTCAGTATGCAAAAGAATGTGGAGCAGAAGTGCTGATTGTTTCATCTCTTAAGACATATGGAAATGTTACGGATGGTTCTGAAAGCCTTTTGGAAGAGACACAGGGCTATGTGGATCCTGACTCTTATAAGAATTGCTATGCCATGGGTAAGAGAGCGGCTGAAACACTGGCTGCTTCCTATGCGCAGCAGTATGGAATGACCATTAAGATTGCTCGTCCAAGTTACATCTATGGAGCGGCATCTCTTACAGACAATCGTGTCTGGGCTCAGTTCATGGCAAATGTAGTAAAGGGGGAGGATATTCTCCTGAAATCCAATGGCGCAACTTTCCGCTCATTTTGTTATGTAACAGATACGGCACGTGCTCTCTTTACAATCCTGCTGGAAGGAAAAAATATGCAGCCTTATAACATTGCATCCGACAAGGGAAATGTCACAATTAGAGACTTTGCCCGTCTGGCAGCAGGGGCTTTTCCGGAGAGAAATATCAAACTCATTTTCGCAAATAAAGAGGACGAAGTAGAGCCTGTACAGGACTTTTCCAAGAATTCGCCTGAGATTTTAAATCCAGAGAAACTGGAAGGATTAGGTTGGGAAGCAAGTGTTGATATTACAGAGGGTGTTCGACGTGCGGTGGCCGTTCTGGAGGAACGTTTATAAGTTGCTTAGGAAACGGTTAATACTTGTGTCGATTTGTTGCGATTAATATAAAAAAATGGTAGTATGTTATGAGTGCCTAAGCCTCTCAAAAAACATATAAATTATGGTGATTGCAGGTGAAAGGCAGAGGTAATCGTTCATCGAAGGGAACTGAAATTTGGCTAAGTTTATTAAGGCAGTAATTGCCATTGCAGTGGCGCTTCTTTTGGGACTGATGTTCCTGAACGCCGGAAAAGAATATAAAAAATCCTATGATCGTGAGTATAAGGGTACCTATACAGGACCAGGTACAGATGTGGAAGTTACCATTCCAGAGGATGCCAGTGACAGAGAAGTTGCAGCAATCCTCAAGGATAAGGGTTTGATTAAGCACATCACAGCATTTACCAGAAGACTGGATAATTCTCAGTACGATGGAAAAATCGTAGCTGGTACTTATACGCTGAATACAGGTATGAACACACTCTCTATGATGGAAATCATGAGCCCTGTTCAAGAGCATGAAAATGGCGTGCTTCAGACACTGGTTGTACCAGAGGGTTTCACCATTGATCAGATTGCAGCGAGATGTGCTGAGCAGGACATTTGCACAGCGGAGGAATTCAAGAACGCTGTACAGTCAATTACAACTGCTGATTTCCCATATCTGGCTGACGTACCGGATTCGGTGGATGTTCGTTACAGACTGGAGGGTTACCTCTTCCCAGCTACTTACAACATTTACGAAACAACAACAGCAAACAGTCTGGTACATGATATGCTTTCTGCTTTCAATGGCCATTACACTGCAGAGATGCAGGCTGAGGCTGAGGGTATGGGCTACTCTTCCTATGAAGTTCTTACAAGAGCTTCCATGGTAGAACGTGAAGCAAAGCTTGATTATGAACGTCCGATTATTGCAAGCGTTATCAATAATCGACTGAAATCAAATATGCTACTTCAGATTGACTCCACCATTCTGTATCCAATGACAGAAGGTAAGTATGACGTAGCAAAGGTGTCTAATAAGGATTTGGAATATGATTCTCCTTACAACACCTACTTGCATAGTGGACTTCCAGCAGGACCTATTTGTAATCCTGGTGCTGCTTGTATCAACGCTGTATTAAATCCAGATCAGGGTGATTACCTCTTCTACCATGTAGTAGATGAATCAACTGGCCAGCATGGCTTCTGGAAAACACAGGAAGAATTTGATGCATCATTCGAGAATGGTGATATGGGAATTCCTGCAACAAGCGGAGATGCCAATGAAGAGACTGCGGAATAGGAAGTCAACGCGCAGTACATTTACACAGATTAATAAAGAACTGAAATAAATTAGTGAACTTTAAAGTGTTTGGTTTGGGGACTGGGTACTTTAATAACGCTTTAGGAGGAGAACAAAGTGAGAAGCTTTGAGTTTTCAGCAAAAAACATTGGGGAAGAGAGATATCTCACCTACACTATGGGCGATGGTTGTGAGCCTGATGAAGACACCCTCGATTACTGCGAGGAAAATGAAATTCCGGAGCTTGTGGGTATCATTTTTGAGCAGGATGACGACTACGACTACCTGACTTACAACGTCACAGGACTTACATCCCTTGCAGATTTCGCAAACAGCGGATATATGCCAAAGGATATGTGCCTGAAAATTTTAAGAAATGTTGCCATCGAAATTATCAGCTGCAAGGAACAGGCCATTCATCTGTCATACCTGCTTCTGAATAAGCAGTTTATGTATATCGATGAGGATACATTAAAACTGAAATTCCTTTGCCTGCCTATCGAAAGTGATGGCTCACTGGCAGTTGAATTTAAGTCATTCATACGTCAGTTTATTGCAAATCTGATGTTCGATGTGGAAGAGGACCTTTCTTATGTTGGTCAGCTTCTTACATACATTAACGGCGATAGCTTCAATCTTCGTGGGCTCATTGGTCTTGCAGAAGCACTGATGCAGGATGCAGGCATTGAGTATGACGAAGAAGAAAATATTCTGGTGGATGGCAGTGAAGATGAAGTAGTGGAAGCTGCAGCTCCAGAAGAGATGGAAGAAGCTGCTCCTAAGCGTGCTACAGCAGAAGAAATCAGTGACATCATGTCTGACCTGGGTGGAGATGTTCCACTTCCGGAAATCGGCGATGATGAAGAGGATGAAGATCTGGATGTTGCTGATAAGGATCCTGAAGAAGCTGAAGATGAGCAGGAAGTCGAAGAGGCAGATGCTGAAGACGAAATGCTTGAAGATATTCCACTGGAAGAAGCAGATGAAGACCTGGATGAGGATGATATCGAACTGGAAGATGCAGATGCTTCTACAACCGGCGAGTTGACAGAGGATGATTCTGAAGAGCTTGAAGAGGAAGAGGCTGAAGAAGAAAATCAGGTTCCTCAGTATGATGATAAGCCAGAGACAATGGATGAGCTGAAGGAAAGACTTCAGAAGATTGTCAACAGCAGTGATGATGAACCTTTATCTGCTGCGCCAAAGCAGAATAAAACAATCAAGATTAACCGTGCTGCTCTGATTCATAATGCAGAGGAAGAGGAAGAGCGTAGACGTGCTGAAGAAGCTGCTAAGGCAGCCGAAGAAGCCGCAGCTGCAGAAGCTGCCGCAGCCGAGGGAGCAGCCAGGGCGGAAGCAGAAAAGATAGAAGCAGGTGAACTTGGAGAAGTTGAAGTTTCACAGACTTCTAAGAATGCAGCAGAAAAGAAAAATGTTGTAACAGAAGATATCAGTGATCTTGCAGAGAAGGAAACTGGAGACAGACCAATCGCCAGTGGAATTCTTTCAAAGGGTACAGCAAGTGTAAATAATACAATCCTTGGAAAGACAGGTACATTAGTAATTAATCCATACCTGATTCGTGTTAATACAAAAGAACGAATCATCATCTCCAAGGCTACCTTCAAAATCGGTAAAGCAAATCGTGGTGTTGATTATCACGTTAGTGGAAATGGTGCAATTAGCCGACAGCATGCAGTGATTCTGCATAAGGGAAGCTGTTACTACATTAAGGACAACAAATCTACAAACCATACATTTGTAGATGATGTCAAAGTAGAAGATGGCGAGGAAGCATTACTTTCCGATAAGTGCATTATTCGTCTTGGCGATGAAGAATTCACTTTCCGTATTCAGTAAGGCAAAAATCCGGAGGGAAATGTGGCGAAAAGTCACATTTCCTTCTTGTGGTTAATAAATAATAAAGAAAATTGAATATTTGTAGTGTTAGTAAAGCAAAAAGAAGTTAAAAGAAATCATGTGTTCTTATGGTCAGGGGTGGCTGTAAGAAGGAGGGAGAACAAAATGGCAAAAAACTTTACATTCAAGAAATCAGAAATTGGCACCACAATGACAGGCGAGTTTGGGGAAGACGTCAAGATTGACGAAGCTCTCGTTGAAGTACTTCATGGTGACCACAATCCAAGTATTCCAGAAATCGCAGTGGAAAAGAAAGATGACAAGGTAGTCATCACCTCTTCCGCTTCTCTAACAATCACATTGGCAGACATTATGAAGGACACAGTAAATCGTCCACAGGTACTGCTCTTATTCAGAAGCCTTAGCAATGTGCTTTTATCAGTACAGCAGGGTTGCCCAACAAAGAAATTAATGCTCGGCTATGACGAGATTCTGGTAGATCCAAAGACTCTTGCAGTTAATATTTTCATGGATCCAACCAGCGATGCAGAAGGTGAATTGTCTGTTGCCGAAGTTCAGGACTTCCTGAGAAATGTACTGTCTCATCTTTTCTTCTTCGATGGAGATGGAGACAACTACGTAATGAAGATGCTGAATGCCATCAACTACAGTGGATTTGATCTGGCTAAGACAGTTGGTCTCTTTGAATTCATGGTTGGCCAGCAGTTAGGAAATGTGCCTCCACAGGCATATGCAGCAGTTCTTGCTCCTCAGGTTGAAAAGCCAGAAGGACCATCAGTTGAAGTTCCAGCTACACCAGAAGTCACACCGGAAGCTCCTGCAGAAACCGTTGCACCAGAAGAGCAGCCAGCAGGTCCTCAGGCACCGGAAGGTCCAGTTGCACCACAGGATGCAGCTCCAGAAGTAAAGGCCGAAGAAGTAGTACCTCCAGATGCAACTACAGCACCTCAGGGACCTACAGGACCAGTTCCATTCGTTCCACAGCCAGTTGAAGAAAAGAAAGACGAACCAGTTGTGACACCACAGGTTGCAGAAGCAAAGGATGAGCAGCCAATAGTTGTGCCACAGCCAGTTGTTGAAGAAAATGTGCCACAGGCTCCAGTTCCTCAGGCAGTTGAGGCTGAAGCACCAGCAGGTCCACAGAGACCAGTAGTTGAAGAACCAAAGGCTGAAGCACCAGCGGGTCTACAGGGACCAGTAGTTGAAGAACCAAAGGCTGAAGTGCCAGCAGGTCTACAGGGACCAGTAGTTGAAGAACCAAAGGCTGAAGTGCCAGCAGGTCCACAGGGTCCAGTAGTAAATGGCCCAGTAGTAGCAGAAGCTCAGGCTCCTGTAGTTGAGGAAACAAAGGTTGAAGAGGCTCCTGCACCTGAAGCTCCAAAGCCAAAAGAAAAGAAAGAACCTGAACAGCCTGAATTTGATCCAAATGCACTCTTTGATCCAATCCCTGGTGAAATCAAGCAGGAAACGCCTGCTCAGCCATTTGCACCACAGGGCCCAGCATTTGGTCAGCCAGCAAACCCGGTACAACCACAGGGATTTGCACCACAGCAGCCTGTAAATAATTTCGTGCCACAGCAGCCACAGGCTCCAATGAATAATTTTGTACCACAGCAGCCACAGGCACCGGTACAGGAGCCACCAGTTGCACCAGCTGAACCGGTTGTGCCAGTAGAGCCTGTTGCTCCACAGCCTTCTGCACCACAGCAGGTTGCGCCAATGGCAAATGGTCCACAGGCACCTGTTCAGGCTGTAGCACCACAGGCACCAAATCTGGCACCTCAGGGAAATATTAATATGAAGATTCAGGGATATCTGCTTCGCCAGCGCACTGGTGAAAAGATTGAAATGGGCAAGCCAATGTTCAAGATTGGTAAGTCACATCTGCATGCTGACTATGCAATTGAAGGTAATCCAGCAATTAGCCGTGTACATGCACTGATTCAGCAGGTATCTGGAAAATATGTAATTAAAGATAATAGTTCAACAAATGGAACATTTGTTGATGGGGTAAGGGTATTACCAGGTGAAGAGAAGGAACTTGCACAGGGTTCAGAAATTCGCTTAGGAGATGAAAAATTTACGTTTGAAATCGTGACAAGATAGGGGACTTAGCATGGAATTTTCAGCAACGTACAATACAGATATTGGAATCCGAAAGGAAACAAATCAGGATTCCGTAGCGCTTCGAATTATTGATACGCCAGAAGGTCAGGCAGCCTTTGCCATTGTGTGTGATGGCATGGGTGGTCTTTCCAAGGGCGAACTGGCAAGTAAGGAAGTTATTCTTTCCTTCTGCCGCTGGTTCGACCACGATTTCCAGAATGAAATCGTAAGTGGCACATTTAATACTTCTCGTCTCAGAGACGAGTGGAGCGAGATCATTCAGAGGGAGAATCAGAGACTTGGGGCTTATGGTTCTGAGCATAATATTATGCTGGGTACAACAGTTAGTGCCATTCTTATGATGAATGATTCCTTCTATATCGTTCATGTGGGCGATAGCCGTGTATATGAGTTAAAGGAAGGTCTTCGAATCTTAACCAAGGATCAGACTTTTGTAGCAAGAGAAATTGCAGCAGGTCGTATGACTCCGGAAGAAGCGAAGGTAGATCCAAGACGAAGCGTACTTCTGCAGTGCGTTGGGGCGTCAGCAACAGTCAAGCCAGATTTCTTAAAGGGTGAACTTAGAAGAAACGCAGTTTACTTCGTATGTTCAGATGGTTTCCGTCATCAGATTTCTGAAGATGAAATCATGGAGAAACTTGGTCCAAATGTAATTCGTAGGGACGAAGACATGAAGTATGGCTGTGTGTATTTGACAGAGTTAGTGAAGAACCGTAAGGAAAGCGATAACATTACCGTTGCCGCAATTCGTACATTTTAAGTAGGGGTGGATCGATGTTAAAGGAAGGTACCGTACTAGACGGAAAATATGAGGTCCTCAAGAAAATCGGTGAAGGCGGTATGTCCGTCGTTTATCTGGCTCGTAACAACCGACTGAATATGCAGCTGGCTGTTAAGGAGATGAAGAACGATGGTTCTAAGTCAACTGAAGTTCTTTTAAAGGGTCTCGAAAGAGAAGCAAATATCTTAAAGGATGTGGACCATCCTGTTATTCCAAGAATCGTAGATATTGTAAAGTATAAGAATACAATCTGCGTAGTCATGGACTTTATCGAAGGTGAGAACCTACTGGATCACCTGAAAAAACGTGGGGCTCTGGAACAGGAGCAGGCAATTAAGTGGTCTATTCAGCTTGCAGACGCTTTAAAGTATCTGCATTCCATGAATCCACCAATTATTTACCGTGATATGAAGCCAGGTAATGTCATGATCAAGCCTGACAATAACGTTAAGCTGATTGACTTTGGTACAGCGAAAGAGTTCAAGGATGAAAATGCCCTGGATACCACAGCTCTGGGTACTCGTGGATACGCAGCTCCTGAGCAGTTCGGTGATGCCAAAGGTCGTGGTCTTCATAAGACAGATGCTCGTACTGATATTTACAACCTTGGTGCAACCATGTACCACATGCTGACAGGTAAATATCCATATGAAGCAGCAGGAACCATGTCACATATTCGTGAAGTAAATCCTGCCGTTTCGGTTGGTCTTGAAAAGATCATTGCAAAATGTACGATGGCCAAGCCTGAGGACAGATATCAAAACTGTTCCGAGCTGATTTATGCCCTTCAGCATTATACAGAGCTGGATGACAAGTATATTCGCGAAAACAGAAGAAAGGTTGGTCTCTTTATTGGAGCATCCGCTGCAGCTCTTCTCTTTGGCGGTCTTTCCATTGTCGGTAAGGCTGGCATGAATCGAGTAGAGAGAGATAACTACTATTCTTATATTGAAGATGGAGACCGAGCTCGTGCCCTTCGTAAGTATGACGAAGCGTCACTTGGTTATCAGAAAGCCTTCAATTTAAAGCCGGAAGAATCAGAAGCCTACATTAAATATATTGATTTATATATTTCTCAGGCAAATGATCTTGCCGCAACCGACCTTGATGAAACAGGGGAAGACAGCACACCAGAAGAAATTCTGCAGGGTGGATTAAATGAAGTTGCCGGTAACCTGAACAAAGGCAATATTTCAGCAAAGAATAACAGCGATGTAATCTATCGTCTGGGACTTACTTATTTCTCAGAACTTTCAGATTATCAGACGGCCGCACAGTACTTTGCCATGATTGAAGGTCAGGATGATGCCAATGCAACATACGCAAAGTATTATGGCTCCATTGCACAGACACTTTCCTCTCCATCTCCTGATGTTTCTTCCTTAGTAAATGATATTAATAATTTCGCTGATCAAACCATGAATACAGCAGAAAACAATCAGGAAAAATTTATTAACTATAAGACATTAGGTTCCATCTATGTTCGTTACCTGAATGCAAAGGGTGTAGATGGACTTGCTGAAAAGGCTGAAGAAGTTATGACTCAGGCGGAAGAAGACCTGGCAAACTACTCCGGCGATGATTCTGCAGATTTTGATTATGCATTCAGTGATGACCTTTCCGAAATTTACTTCGCTGAAGGCAAGAATGCAAACTCTGTAGATTACTATCGAGAATCCATTTCCGCTTGTCAGAAAGTGCAGTCCCTGGCACTTGCCAAGCTGAAGGATGCAGATGTACAGCTCACAGACACGGATACAAATGATAGTGCCAAGGCATATATCCAGAAGTACATCGATAAGGTAAATCGAATTGCTGAAATTTATGGCACCTTAAGTAACATGGATGGCAATGCATCAGCAAAGGACGATTTCACTGAAGCAATTGATACCTATGAAGCTGCGGAAAATGAGATTGGCACAGCTTCTGCAAATGTAGCAAGTATTTACGTTGCTCATTTGAATTTCCTCTATGGGGAATATGAAGAACAGTACGGAAATGATCCAGCCAAGTGGCCTGAGACAGCGCAGAATACAATTATTGCTGTATATACAGAAGGACAGAATGTTCCAGGTATTGGCAATAATCATAACTGGGCAACACGTGTATCAACAATGGATAAACTTGCAGACGGAAGCCTGAATGCACAGGCAGATTCCGAGAAGGAACAGGATGCAAACATCAATCAGTCAGAAAGCACTGATGATGAAAATGCAGATGAAAAATCGAATAGTGAATCCGGTAAAGAATCAGATGATTCTGACGAGAAGGGAGAGTGATAAGGAATGACAGCATTTCGTATTATGTTTTATGCCGGCCTTGTCCTGGCAATCCTTTTCCTGATTGCAGCAGTCATGATTTTCTTCCTGCTTCACGTTCCGGAAGCGTTTGGTGTTGTAACTGGTCGTACACAGAAAAAGGCAATTGAAGCAATTGATGCGGGAGGAAATCCAGAAGCATCCGTTAAGAAGAAGAGCAAAATTAAAACAAGAGTTGTTGGAGCGTCTCAGGATACGGGCTACATGAGAGCCAGAGGTATTGATTCTACAACCACAGGTGCTCTCGGAAAAGATAAAGCAAAAACAGGGGAAGCTGCCAAGACTATGTCTGATGATGAAGCCAAGGCTGCAGCAAGCGCAGCAGCTGCAAGATCTGTTGCAGAAAATGCTTCTACCAATGTAACTACTCGTTCAGAAAACATTCAGTTAATTAAGAATGGCAAGATGAACCTGGATGAAGAAACCACGGATGTTCTCACTTACCGCGAAATGCAGGAAGCGGAAAAGAGAGACAGTGATTTAACAGAAGTTCTCAGTGAAAAGAAGGACGATAGTGAAGACTCAACAGATGTCCTCACAAAACGCAGCGGGGATGCTGATGGTGAAGAGGCGACAAATGTACTGAACGGCGATGATAGCGGTGAAGCTACCGATGTCTTAAGTACAGGAGCGGATGATGACGAAGGTGATGAAGCCACCGACGTACTTACATCCAATGGTAAACACGCTGATGAGGAAGGCGAAGAAGCAACGGATGTCCTTTCTCGCATGAAGAAAATTAAGTCTGAAGAATCTGAGGAAGACGAAGAACTTGATACAGTGGGAAGTTACATGACTGACAAGGGTGAAACAAAAGCCCATGGTGAAGTTCACAGAGTTGGAGAAACCAGTATGTATGGTTCAACAGCTGCAGATCAGACTTCTGTTCTTGTAGAAGATATGGCTAACGGCCCTGAATCTACAGTTAGTGACAGTGAACGATCCCAGAAGATTCGTGTACTTTATAAAGAAACAATTATTCATACAGACGAGTTTTTATAAGGTGTAGGTTTAAAAGGAATATCATTCTTAATGGAAAGGGTGAGAGAATGAATAGACTAGTGAAAACAAAAGCAAAAAGAAAGTATAGTCTGGGGAAACGAATCCTTGCAGGCGTTCTTTCGATTGCTATGATAGGTTCCGTATCTTATGTAGGTAACTATGTAAGTAAGAAGAGCGCAAAAGCAGATCCTGACACGGAGGTTGCTTCTAGCGCAGCTGAGTATGATATTACCAGATATGTTTATAATCTTTTTGAACATGAGGAAGCTGGTAGCTACTATCTGAATAAGGATGCAAAATCTTCTTACACAATATATGTACCGGCTAAGGCGGAAATTGTTCAGACGCTTGGGACTGGTAATGGGTACAATGATGCGAAAGTATATGTGTATCAGGATGATAGTGGAAATTACTATTTTAATGCAGGCGATACGCCTGCGACAGAGGTCGTTGCGAATGTGGGGCTAACAAACAATGCTCCTGAAATAGGATCTTGGGATACCGAAACCCAAAAATACACGGGAGACGCAACAACAGGTGAGATCAAATATACAATAGGAATATCATATACAAATCCTACTGATAATAGTGTGATTTCATCATTCCAAGATAGTAAAAACGTGTCCGAAATAACTGTACATATTGTTCCACAGAGGTATTCAAGTGTAGTAGTGACAAAGAATGATAATGGGACAATTTCCTTATCTGATGATAAATGCGAGAAGAATGATACTGAAAATGGAATTTATTACTATGGAAATTGTGAATATATATTAAGAGATAAAAGAAGTGCTCCTACCTCTGTTTCATCTCTAGCAGAAGGAACATTAGAAGTTCTCAATAATTATTTAGAAACAAATACATTAAAACCGGGTAACTATAGTGTGGCAAAAGTAATTAACGATGTTGAGACCGGTAAGGGGATAACTGAATTTGAAACATCATTTACAATTAGACAGCCAATCGTAAGAACGATAAATGGTAGTGCAGCAACAAAAACTGCAGGTGCCTATTCCTTTACTGCCAATGGACAGGCTCCTAATGCTGCAGTTTCAATTCCATTTGAAACAGACATTCCACTTACAAATGGTGATGGCGGTAATGTAGTAGTAACAAAGACATCTGAAGCTGGTGTGGCTGTAAGTCAGGCTACAGATTTAGAAGTTGGAACTAACCAGAATGCATCAGGTCTTTATGCCAATACACTGACGATTCCTGCAGCAACAGATCCAAATTCTGTTAACGGAAAAAAAGCAACTTATTCCATTGCTATTACAGATACTGTAGAAAAAATTACAGAGACAATTAAAGCTACTGTTGTCTATTCAAATGGTACTCCTGGTATTTCTTCATTTGATCTTACAGCTGGAGATACAGGAAAGAGTTTAAAGACAGCAGGAACAACAACTTACTATAATGGAAGCGCTCTTTCTGCAACTGCAACTTATACACTTCCAAGTGGAGTGACAGTAGAAAAAGAGGGAACAACTCTTAATTACAAAGTGGGAGATGGTGTAGCAACTGCAATTACAACGAGTGTAGATGAGACGAATTCGAAAGTGACAGGAACCTACAGCAATCTGGTAGATGGTTCAACATATGTTTTTGATGCAAGCATTAAGTCTTCCTATGGAATTAGCAAGAAGGCCAGTGAGGTAACACCGGATGCACTTTCAAAGACCGTTACAATAGATACAACTGCACCAGCAATTTCTTCTATTACTGCAAGTCAGGGAGATACAAGTGCGATACTTACAAGGAATGAAGATTCAACTGCATATGTGACAGAAACAAAGGTAACTCGCCAGAAGGATCTTGTACTTAATGTTGCACTTTCTGAAGCAGGAAGTGGTATTGATAAAAGTACAGTTGCAATTAAAAACGGTGAGACTACGATTTCGGGTGCACCTAAGGATGCTGGAAGTTATCAATTTACAATTCCCCAAGATACAAATATTGTAGATGGAACAGCATTATCATTAACACTTACGGCGTCAGACAATGCAGGAAATAGCATGTCTATGCCTCTTACGATTCCTGTATATAAAGAAAAGGCTACGATTAGATTTACAGGAACAACTCCAGGGTATTTGGAGAGAGCTCTGGATGCAGATCCAATTTTTATTAAGACTTCAGAGCTTTCTGCTAATGATAATAAATTAAAGCTTACTTATTCCATTGAGTCTGAAGTGCCTATTGCAGACGAAAATCAAATTTCTGTTAGCGGTACTACAAGCCTGACATTTGCAAAGGAATTAAAGACAGAGACTCCAACAACTTCTGGAGTAAACAAGTATAAATTGACACTTACATCCGACAAAGTAAGTGGAACGCAGGATATTAGTGGCCTTACTGTTAAAACTACGAATCAAAATGGATATAGTACAACATCAACATCAATTTCTATCATTCGTCTTGACTTGACAAAACCAAAAGGAAACCAGGGTATATCCACTGAAATTGGCTATGCAGCAGTGAAAAAGACTACTGACTGGTATCAGTTATTGTATGTACTGGTAACGGCGGATGATGGAGAAAAAGGAGCGGGTGTAGATACAAGTGGTAAAACAGCTCCTGCAAGCATTAAAGCAACAGGTGCAGAATGGGTAGCGAATACCTCAAATGGTGTTGTTTATAAGGTAGATAATTCAGCGAATAGTACGGGTACAGATATTTCATTTAGCATTACTGATAAAGTAGGAAATGTCAGTGATCCAGTTACAGGTAACTACAAGGTTGATGATGAACCGCCAACAATTGGTACATTTACAATCGAAACACTGGCAGATGGAGTGAGTGCATATAAAACAGCACCTAAGTTCTCTGCTCCAGAGGTGAAAGATAACATTTCTGTGGATAAAGTATCTCTCTTTGTAAAGAGAGCTTCTGATGCTAGTGCTCAGAAAGTATCTATCACACTTAAAGATGGAGCCTTCACAGATGTACAGCCTGTATTCACTGCAACAGATGGAAGCCAGGATGGAGTTTATACCTATTGGTTAGAAGTTACAGATCAGGCAGGTAATGTAATGTCAACAGCAGCGGATGCAAAGACATTCACATATGACACAACAAAGCCCAAAATTACCATTGGAACATTAACCAATACAGATCCAGCAACTGGCACAACCTATAAAAAAGTATCAGTCCCTATTACAGTAAATGATACAAATATTGCACTTGGCAATATTGTTGTTAAGGATAATGAGGTTGTAGTAGCAAATAACGATCCTCGTTTAAGCTGGACACAGACAGCAACGGGTTATGAGGGAACATATACAACAAGTACACAGGATATTACCGCAGACGGCAACCATAGGATTACAGTTGATGCAAGGGATAATGCAACAAATGCTGCAGATCAGGAGAGTACAACATTTAATCTGGATCAGACAGCACCTGTAATTAATGCAACGATTGGTGGAACCGCTACTATTGCGAATGGTGATGAGAAGCATGTCACAGGCACACCTGACTTTGCATTTACCATTGATTCAGCACAGGAACCACATGATGATAGTGCAAAGGATGTATTTAAATATACATACACACCATTCGTTGGCACTCCAACAGAAAATACAGTAACAGGCGCACGCAAATTTAATTTAGCAAGTGAAGGAACATATGCCATTTCTGTATCGGTAACAGATGCTGCAGGTAATCCTGTAACAGCAACATATACAGTGGTTGTAAATAATAAGCCTCCTGTACTTACTGCAGTTCTTGATCCTTCTGTATCATCACAGACAGTTGATGGAACAATCTATTACAAGGATGCTGCAAAAGTAAATTTGAGTGTTGAAGGCAACGACTTAGCAGATTCAAGTTCATTTGTAGTAAAGGATAATGGAAACCAGATAGATAATGCTGAAGTTGTATGGGCTGATGATGGAACAGGAAAGCAGACAGCTACTGTTCAGATTGAACTTCCAGACACAGATGAAGCAACTGCTTCTCATACAGTTACATTAGATGCTTCAAACAAGTCTGGTATAGCAGGTACACAGGCATCCGTATCCTTTGTTCTGGATTCTAGAGATCCTGATATTACTACAAAGTTAAATGATGAAGTATATGAAGATACTGACAAGCGAGTAGCAGGTGCTGTAAGCCTTTCTGCAAGCAATGATGATGCGAATGCCTATGGCATTTCCGGAACAGTAACACGTAAGGACTTTAACGGAAATGTTGTTTCAACAACAGCAGTTGGTCCAGCAACAGATTATAAGAATATTTCATATTCCATCCCTGCCGGTGAAGAAAACAATGGTATTTACACGTTTGATGTAAGTGCAAAGGATAAGGCGGGACATACAAATACAAAGAGCTTCACATTTGTAGTAGATAACACTGCTCCAGTTGTTGAGATTATTCCAGAAATTAATTTCAAACTTGTTGAAGGTTATTATCAGGAAACAGTAATTCTTGACCTTGGAATTACAGATGATGATATCAATACAGATACATTTGTTGTAAAGGATGGAGATAGAGTAATTTCACCAGATAGCGAGTGGGTACAGAACGGAAATAAGTACACCAATAAGGTGACAATTGCACTTCCTGATGAAGCAAAAGAAACGGAATCCCATTCCATCACAGTTTCTTGTGTGGATAAGACAAATAATCCTGGTACAAAGAGCTTTGATTTTGTACTTGACTCAAAAAATCCAGTTGTTACTGCTATAATTCGAGATTCAGTATATACATCTTCGGAAAATACAAGCTTTAAGAATTCAGATAACAAAGATGGTGGAACAACAAAAGTCTATAGTGTAGAGGATGAAGCGAATAAGTATAGCTATACTGCAACATATAACTTTACATCATTTGATCCGAATGTAGCTTCAGTAACGGGTGGAGTAATTAATAACCCAGCAGTATTTGAAGCTGCAAATGATGGTAAGTACGAAATTACATATGTGGCAACTGATAAATCAGGAAGAGTCAATGATGAAAAGACAAAGACAATCACATTCATTGTTGATAATAAAAATCCTGAACTTACTCTGGATTTTATAACAACTCCTTCTTCAAAGGATTCAAGATACTACAATGATGCGGTAGCCATGAGTTACAGTGCTGCTGATTCTGATATGAAGTCTTATACATTGACTGATAACGGTGTTGTAGTTGCAAGTGGAAATGCAGGTGTAAGCTCATCTTACACAATCATTAAACAGGCAAGTTTTGAAGGATCACACAAGGTTGTACTTACAAGTACAGATAATTCTGGAAACACTTCAAGTAAGACATTAGAGTTTTATATGGACTTTACAGCACCATCTATGTCAGCAGTGCTGAATGGCTCAAGCATTGCATCTAATAATGCGGGTAGATATCTGCAGGCTGATGGCACAATCACAACAGCTGTAACAGATAACCTTGGCAACGATACAACAGATATTACAAGAACTGTTGTAATGACAAAGCCAGATAAGACAAGCACAACAACTACAAATAAGATTGGCGCAGGTAGTGAGACATTCACCACAGAAGCTGATTATGTAGTTACTTACACAGCTGTGGATTTAGCTGGTAACTCTTCAACATTTGGACCTATCAACTTCCGTGTGGATAAGACAGCTCCAGCCCTGAAGATTACAGGTGTAAATGGAACAGCAAACCATGATGTAACTGTAAGTTTTGGAATGGAAGAAGCGTTCTACTGGGATATCAAGAATGCAACAGTTAAGGTTTACAAGAAGATTGATGGACAGAGTGAGAGCCTGCTTCGAACAGTAGATTTCAAGGCAAGTGGATTAAATTCAACAATGTCTGAAACATTTACAGAAGATGGTGAATACAGATTCGAGTTTACAGCAGAAGATATGGCTGGAAATACTGCAAATGCAAACTACACATTCATCATGGATAAGAATGCACCACTCATTACACTTTCTGTTGAGAACTATGCTAAGACAAAGGATCCGGTAGATTTTGGCGTAAATCTGATTGAAGGCTTCTACACATCTAATAAGGTAACTCTTTCTGGTACCAGAACAGATGTTGATGGCAAGAAGACAGATGTGAAGTTTGATGACTATAACTTTAAGTCTCAGCGTGAATCTAACTTCCTGCAGCAGTTTAAGGAAGACGGTATCTACGACATTACAGTAACAGCTGTTGATGCAGCAGGTAATAAGTCTGAGAAGTCCGTTCATTTCACAATTGATAAGACAGCTCCTGAAATTGGTGATCTGTCTAAGTACGATGGAACTACAGTTAACAAGTTCGAGTTCGATATGAACAACGCAGATCTTTATAAGGATCTTACAACTTGTGACATCACTGTTTACCTGGATGGTATTGAGTGGGATGGTTCATCTGCACTAGATGATGGTTCACACGTATTAAAGGTAGTTGCTACCGATGAACTTGGCAATTCAAGTGAAAAGGAAGTAACATTCCTGCTTGATACAAAGGCTCCTACCATTCTTGTAACAGGAATTAAGGATGGAGACAGAATTGAAGATCCTACAACAATCACAGTTACAGTTCAGTTAGACTCTGATAAGCTTACAAATGTTCAGCTGAATGGTCAGTTGATTGAAATTAAGGACAACAAAGCTGAAATCGTAGTAAACAAGAAGGGTGATTACAAGCTCACAGCAACCGCTGAGGATGAAGCTGGCAATGAGAGCTCAATCGAAATGAACTTCGCATATGGTGCACAGTTCAACTTCGTATTACTGATTATCATTGTTGCAGCTGCATTAGTGCTTGGAGCTGTTGGATTCTTCCTTGTAAAAGGAAAGAAAAAGAGTGAGTAAATCAAGTTGATATAAATTCAAAAAAATATCAAAGGTTTACATGCAAAACGCATAACATTTTCCAAAATATTGTGTATAATAATTGAGGAAGAGAAAAAGGTGTCCGCTCTTGCAACGGGCACCTTTTTTGTAACCAATAGTAAAGGGTAAAGGAAAAGGAGATTAAGTATGATTGCATTAGGGGTTTTAGTAGTTATTTTGATTGCTTTGATTGTGACGAATATTCGAATTGTTCCACAGGCAAGCACATTTATCATTGAACGTCTTGGTAAGTACCAGACAACCTGGGAGGCAGGCCTTCATGTAAAGGCACCTTTCATTGACCGTGTCGTTCGTGTAGTTTCATTAAAGGAACAGGTTTTGGATTTTCCTCCTCAGCCGGTTATCACAAAAGATAACGTTGTAATGCAGATTGATTCTGTAGTATTCATGAAGGTTTTTGATCCACGTCTTTTCACATATGGTATTGAAAATCCAATCAGCGGTCTTCAGAACCTGACAGCAACAACACTTCGTGCCATCATTGGTGAAATGGAACTTGACCAGACTCTTACATCTCGTGAAGAAATCAATGGTCAGATGCTTACAGCTCTGGATCAGGCAACTGACCCATGGGGAATTCGTCTTGTAAGAACAGAAGTTAAGAACATTCAGCCACCTCGTGAAATTGAGGAAGTCATGACAAAGCAGATGCGCGCAGAACGTGAGCGTCGTCAGACTGTACTGGAAGCTAAGGCTCATCAGGAATCTGTTGTAGCACGTGCGGAAGGTGATAAGAGAGCTAAGATTCTTGCTGCAGAAGCTGAGAGAGATGCTGAAATCGCTCTTGCTGAAGGTAAGGCTAAGTCTATCGAGCTTGTATATACATCAGAAGCTGAAGGTCTTGCAAAGCTGAATAAAGTTGGTGCATCTGAGTCAGTTCTTAGACTTCGTGGAATTGATGCCCTTAAGGACGTTGCAGATGGTAGAGCTACAAAGATTTACATGCCTTCTGACATTGCAAATGCAGTATCTTCTCTTGGTTTAATTGGTGAATCTCTGGGAATTGGTGACGCAACACCAGTTGATAAGACGCCAAAGCCAGCCCCAGCACCAGCTGCTGATCCATGCGTTAGACCTACAACAGGCCAGGGGGGTGTTGAAGCAGCTCAGACAACAGCAAACATTCAGATGAATCTTGCTGATAAAATGGGACAGTATCAGCAGTAAGAAATTTCAAATTAAGTAATGAAACTAAGACCAGTTCACAGGAAAAGTGAACTGGTCTTAGTTAAATTGGAGTATAATTGTTCATATTAAAATTTGGAGGTACATCATTATGTTAGCATGTCCCAACTGTGGTGGTGCTTTAAAATTTGATATTAAATCCCAGGCTATGCTTTGTGAATCCTGCGCAAGCTCATTTGCACCGGAGGAGATTGAAAGTCGCCTTGCAAATGGAATGTCCGCCGAGGGCAGTGCGGAAGAAGAAACGGAAGAAATAGGTCATGTAAAAGGTCGCCGAAAAGACAGTATGCAGGTTACGGTATTTCATTGTCCACAGTGTGGAGGTGAAATTTATTCAACGGATGAAACGGTAGCTTTCAAGACCAAGAGCTGCTAGTAAGAAAGAAATACTGAATGCGATTCAATACTCAGTTGATTTAGGAAATCCCAGGACAATAAAGACGGGAAAAGAGAAGATTTATTCTCCAATTAATTCTGGATACGACGGCTCCTCAGGAGGTTCCTCAGGAGGTTCCTCAGGAGGTTCGTCAGGAGGAGGAGGCTTCTCCGGCGGTGGACATGATTTTTAAGGATATACGCAATGACGGGAGGTGTCTTGGACACCTCCTTGTTATTTTGCACGACAAATTCTAAATTCTATTGGTAAAAGTGCTAATAAATATCGTAGCAAAAGGGCAAATGGTATGCTATAATGTACAAGTTTTAATGGGATGCCTTCCCGTTAAGGCGATTTACTAATTTAATTACTAGGGAGAGAACTATGAAGAAGGCGAAGACTAAGGCCATAATCTGGCTGCTTGTATTTGCTCTGCTGGTAGCAGGTGGTGTTTACACTGTACTGTTCGGTCTGGGCAAGGAAAATGCTGGTAAGGCAGCAAACATCGCACTGGGACTTGATCTGCAGGGTGGTGTCAGCGTAACTTACGAAATTCAGGAAAAGGATGCAACAGATGCTGCAATCGATGCGACCATCGATAAACTGCAGCGAAGAGTTGATAACTACAGTCCTGATGGAACAGTTTATAAGCAGGGAACAAACAGAATTACTGTTGAAATTCCTCTGGATACAAGTAAGTATGATCCAAATAAGGTTCTGGATGAATTAGGTCGCCCAGGTGAACTGATGTTTATGGATGGCGATAACTATAAAAAGTTTGCTGCTGGCGAAAAAGACTACACAGCTGCACTTACAGGTGCTGATGTAGAAAATGCAGAAGCTGGTCGTACACAGAATCAGACAACAGGTGCATACGAGTACATCGTATCTCTGAAGTTTACGGATGAAGGTGCTACAAAGTTCAGCGAAGTTACAGGCGCAAACGTTGGTAAGCCAGTTTACATCATCTACGATGGACAGGTTGTTTCTGCTCCAAACGTATTGCAGCAGATCAACGGTGGTTCTGCCCAGATTGATGGACAGAAGGATCTGGAAGAGGCACAGTCTCTTGCAGATACCATTAAGATTGGTGCACTTCCTCTTACACTGAATGAACTTTCATCTCAGGTAGTAGGTGCTCAGCTGGGTACAGATGCACTTCGTACATCTATGATTGCAGGTGCTATCGGCCTTTGCATCATCTTCTTAATCCTGATTATCTTCTTCCGCTTCCCAGGTTTCCTGGCAGCGATTGCACTTTGCACATACACAATTATGGAGCTGTTCTTCCTGAACACACTTCATATCACACTGACACTGCCAGGTATCGCAGGTATTATCCTGTCCATTGGTATGGCGGTGGATGCAAATGTAATTGTCTTCACTCGTATTAAGGAAGAAATTGGTAGGGGTGAAACAGTTAGAACGGCTGTAAAGACAGGTTTCTCTAAGGCTCTTTCAGCCATCATTGATGGTAACGTTACAACAATCATTGCTGGTATCGTTCTGATTCTGATGGGTACAGGTACTGTAAAGGGATTTGCTAGAACGCTGATCCTTGGTATCGTGTTGTCAATGGTTTCAGCTCTCTTCATTACAAAGTTCTTATTAAATACATTTGTAACTTTAGGCGTAACAAACAAGAAGCTTTATGGCTCAGTTGAATACAAGAAGACATGGAAGTATTCAAAGTACTTCAAGTTCGTTTCTGTATTCTCAATCCTTGTAATTGTTGCTGGTCTTGCGTTCCTCTTCATTAACCCTAACATTAAGGCTAGAGGAAACAGACTGAACTTCTCACTGGAGTTCTCAGGTGGTACATCTACAACAGTTACATTTGATAAGGCATATACACTGGAAGAAGCAGAAAGAGAAATTGTTCCGGTTATTAAGGATGCAACAGGCGTTAGTGAAGTTCAGCTTCAGACAATTGACGGAACAAATCAGGTAGTATTCAAGACTCCTTCCATCGATGGAGAAAAGCGTACATCACTTGCTTCTGCTCTGGAATCAAAGTTTGGCGTAACAGACGCTGATATCAATTCTCAGAATATTTCATCTACAATCAGCCACGAGACACAGCATGATGCAGTACTTGCTGTTGTTATCGCATCAATCCTCATGCTGATTTATGTAGCATTCCGTTTCTCAGATGTACGTTTCGGTGTTGCTGCCGTACTTGCACTTCTGCATGACGTAATGTTCGTATTCTTTGCTTACTCAGCAGGATACCTTTCAGTTGGTGGTACATTCATCGCTTGTATGCTTACAATCGTTGGTTACTCCATCAACTCAACAATCGTTATCTTCGACCGTGTTCGTGAAAACCTGCAGGTTATGAATCCTGCTAAGGATGGCTACGACGCAATCGTAGATGCATCAATTTCACAGACATTTACACGTAACATTTACACAAACCTGACTACATTCGTAACAGTACTTATGCTTTACATCCTTGGTGTTCCATCACTTAAGGAATTCACATTTGCACTGATGGTTGGTGTAGTTGCCGGTACATATTCATCAATCTGCGTCACTGGACCACTCTGGTTACAGATGAGAAAGCATATTGGTAATAAGTCTGGTAAGGGCGTTGCCAAGAAGGCAAAGGCTAAGGCTTAAGTAAAGTCCAATCAAAAAAGAATGGGGCATCACTTCAGGGAAACCTGGCGTGATGCCTCTGTTATTCTTGCAAAGTCCATTTGCAAATGGACTGCGCGAAAATTACAGGATTTCATTCCTGTGATTTGGTAAACTGCAGGTTAATAGGATAAGGCTGGACAATTCGCTAAAATTAAGAAAAATAATGCGAACTGAAAGGAATAGATTTTAATGATAAAGCAACTTTGGATGATTATGCATTCCCTCTTTGATCCGGATCTGCCTCGCAGAGCCAATGTGACTCCGCTGAAAGCGCAGATTCTGCAGAACAGAGGTTGCAGAACCGAAGAAGAAATAGATAAATATTTGCATGCAAACCTGGACGATCTCTATGATCCTCTTCTTATGTCTGGCATGGCAGAGGCGGTGAGTCTTATGCAGGAGAGCCTGCACGCCGGGAAAAAGATTCGCGTCATTGGTGACTACGATGTGGATGGAATGACTTCCACCTTTATACTGCTGGATGGTTTGAAAAAACTGGGCGCTGGGGTTTCCTATGATATTCCTGACCGAATCATGGATGGTTATGGTCTTTCGCAGAGATTAGTAGAGCAGGCACATGCGGATGGGATTGAAACCATTATCACCTGTGATAATGGAATTGCGGCGGTAAATGAAATTGCCAAGGCAAAAGAATATGGAATGACGGTGATTGTAACCGACCATCATTCCATTCCAGAGACACTTCCCAATGCGGATGTGATTATTGATCCTCATCAGCCAGGAGATAATTACCCTTACAAAACTATTTGTGGAGCAGTGGTTGCCTGGAAATTCATTCTTGCCCTTTATGCAGCAGAGGGAAAGGAACTTTCCAAGCACAATATTTATATGGTGTTGGCAGGACTTGCCACCAACTGCGATGTAATGCCAATTGAGGATGAGAATCGAATTATTCTTAAATACAGTCTGGCAGAAATTCAGCGCACCGATAATATTGGTCTCCATGCTCTCCTGGAAGCCACAGGGCTTTTGGAAAAGAAAAAACTCTACTCCTATGAGTATGGCTTTGTGATTGGACCTTGTATGAATACCCAGGGAAGACTCCATAGTGCCAAGTACATTGTGGATCTTTTAAACGAAAGGGATATGGGAAAGGCTAAGGCGGTAGCGGCGGAACTGAAGGCGGAAAATGATGAGCGTAAGGCCATGACCCAGAAGTATCAGAATGATTTTATCCAGGAACTGAGTGCTCGCCAAAATCTGGGGAATGTAATTGTGGAGCTTGCGCCTGGTCTTCACGAGAGTCTGGCGGGTATTGTGGCAGGTAAGATTAAAGAAGCCTTTTATCGTCCTACCATTATTCTCACAGAGTCCGAGGGGGATAACACAATCTACAAGGGTTCTGGTCGTTCCATTGAAGGCTATAACATCTTCGAAGAATTAAAGAAGGTGAATGAAGATCAGATTATGCCAAAGTGTGGCGGACATCCTTTGGCCTGTGGTCTCAGTATTAAGAAAGATCAAGTTGATGAATTAAGGAAGCGTCTGAATGATAATGAGCAGATGACAGAGGAAATTCTGACTTCCAAGTTAAAGATTGATGCTGGTTTTGCCATGGGAGATTTCACCACCTTTCTCATTGACGAGTTGGAAGAACTGGAGCCCTTCGGAAACAAGTGTCCACGTCCAACATTTGGCCAGAAAAATCTGACAGTTACGAAAATCTATACAAACGAAAAGAAAACCATGCTTCGCCTGACGGTAAGAGACAAAAAAGGACGGGGATCTACCCTTACAACTTTTGATGCAGAAGGCACCTTAGAGCGCCTAAAACAGTGGTGTGGCGAGGAAACTTGTGATAGACTATTAAAGAACTCTGTCCCAAATTCAGGACTAGAAATTGATGTGGTCTATACAGCTGATATTAATGAGTTTAGAGGAGAAAGAAATCCGCAGTTTAAGATTGTGGATATGCGACTCAGTCAGTAGCGGGACCCGGTATTGAAGAAGAGGACACTCCATTTGCATACTGCAAAATGATGTGCTGACTATGCAAGAACAAAGAAAAGAAATGAGAACAAAGCGAGGAAATGACAATGAAAACAGTTAAGGATTATATTATTACAATTCCAGACTTCCCACAGCCCGGTATCCAGTTCCGTGATGTAACTAGCGTATTAGACAGTCCAGAAGGACTGAAGCTTTCTATTGACGAGCTTTATAAGCTTCTGGATGGCGTTGAATTTGATGCTATTGCTGGTATTGAGTCAAGAGGATTTATCTTTGGAACACCACTTGCATACAAGGCGGATACAGCATTTATTCCTGTTCGTAAGAAGGGTAAGCTTCCTCGCGAAACAGTAGAGCAGACTTACGATTTAGAGTATGGCCAGGCTACCATTGAAATCCACAAGGATGCCATTAAGCCAGGGGATAAGATTGTTATTATCGATGACCTGATTGCAACAGGTGGTTCTGCAGAAGCAGCTGCAAAGCTTGTTGAACAGCTGGGCGGCGAAGTTGTAAAGATGATCTTCCTGATTGAATTAGTTGACCTTAAGGGAAGAGAAAGACTTGCCAAGTACGACATTGCATCTGTAGTTCAGTACGAAGGCGAATAATAAATTTGCCTTAAGAGTGTTAGAAGTGAGTGTTAGGCGGGCCTAAAGGCCCTTTTACAAGAGAGAGGAGTGAGACTTATGCCAGATGAACCAATTAAAGAAGTTATAGACGACAGAGCACATAGCGGTGATCTTGCAACACCGGATGATTTCACTCCACCAGATGAACTTTATAAAGAGCTGGTTGCTAAGATTAAGAAGTATCATCCGTCAGATGATTTTTCTCTGATCGAAAAGGCATACCACGTTGCAGATGACGCGCACAAGAATCAGAAGAGAAAATCCGGTGAACCTTATATTATTCATCCACTCTGCGTAGCTATTATTCTTGCAGAACTGGAAATGGATAAGGAAACTATTGAGGCAGGACTTCTTCATGATGTTATTGAGGATACAGAGCTGTCTAAGGATGATGTTGCCAGAGAGTTCTCACCAGAAGTTGCTCTTCTGGTAGATGGTGTAACAAAGCTGACCCAGCTCTCTCTTTCCCAGGATAAGATTGAGATTCAGGCTGAAAATTTACGTAAGATGTTCATTGCCATGGCAAAGGATATCCGAGTAATCATTATCAAGCTGGCTGACCGCCTGCACAATTTAAGAACTCTGCAATATCAGACTGCTGCCAAGCAGTATGAAAAGGCAAAGGAGACCATGGATATTTATGCGCCAATTGCGCACCGTCTTGGTATTTCCAAGATTCAGGTAGAAATGGATGACCTTTGTATGCAGTACCTCTATCCTGAAATCTATAAGGAACTTCGTGCCAAGATTCATGAAAACCTTTCTGAGAAAGGTTCTTTCATTGATCAGATGGTGGCTGAAGTCAGCGAATATATTGAGGAAGCTGATATCAAGGCTGAGATTAAGGGCCGTGTAAAGCACATTTTCTCAATTTATAAAAAGATGAAGACCCAGGGCAAGACACTGGATCAGATTTATGATATCTATGCTCTTCGAATTATCGTAGATTCCATCAAGGACTGTTACGCAGCTCTTGGTATTATTCACGAGAAATATAAGCCAATTCCAGGACGTTTCAAGGACTACATTGCCATGCCTAAGGCCAACATGTATCAGTCCCTGCATACAACCCTGATTGGTCATGATGGAAGACCTTTTGAAATTCAGATTCGTACTTATGACATGCATCGTACAGCTGAATATGGTATCGCTGCTCACTGGAAGTATAAGGAGAGCGGTTCTAAGCAGGTTACCAAGGAAGAAGAAAAGTTAAATTGGCTTCGTGAAATTCTGGAATGGCAGAATGATACCAAAGATAACCACGAATTCATGACAGCCGTAAAGACTGACCTGGATATGTTCCAGGATCAGGTTTATTGTTTCACACCAGAGGGTGATGTTAAGGAACTGCCATCTGGGTCCACAACCATTGACTTTGCCTACATGGTTCATACAGCCGTTGGTAACAAGATGGTTGGTGCCCGGGTAAATGGTCGTCAGGTTCCTATTGAAACAAAGCTTCATACCGGGGACCGTGTAGCCATTATCACATCTCAGAATTCCAAGGGTCCTTCCATGGACTGGCTGAATGTGGTTAAGTCGACCCAGGCGAAGACCAAGATTAATCAGTGGTTCAAGCATCAGCTTAAGGGCGAGAATGTAGAAAAGGGTAAAGCTGCTCTGGATGCCTACTGTAAGGCTAAGCAGATTGACCTGAACTCTTTGATTCGACCAAGCCTGGTGGAAAAGGTATTAAAGAAATACAACTTTAGAGACTGGGATGCCGTTGTGGCAGCCATTGGTCATGGTGGCCTGAAAGAAGGCCAGGTTGTTAACCGCCTGCTGGAATTGGATAAGCAGGAAAAGCTGGCTCAGGGTATTGGAATTTCCAACGAAGAAGTTCTGGCTGAGCTGGGAGATAAGAGAAAAGAACTGATTGCCAGCGATATCCCATCCGGTGGTATCAAGGTGCATGGTCTTCATGATGTGGCAGTTCGTTTTGCCCGTTGCTGTAACCCAGTACCGGGTGATGAAATCTGCGGATTCATTACCCGCGGTCGTGGTATTACCGTTCACCGAACAGACTGTGATAATGTCCTTGCCATGGATGAAGCAGATCGTGGAAGACTCATTGAGGCTGAATGGGTAAGCCAGGAAGGGGATGCTGCCAATGCATTTATCACCTCCATCAATATCTACGGACCAGATCGCCCGGGACTTATGTATGATGTTTCTTCTGTCTTCAAAGAGGCTAACATCAGCTTCCTTGGCATTGGTTCTAAGGTAAGTAAGAATGGCATGTCCACCATCGACCTGCAGTTCAAGGTTCATAGTAAGGAAGAACTTCGTTCCCTTACGGAGAAGTTGCGCCAGATTGAAGGCGTTATTGATATCGAGAGAGCGCAGGGCTAGTGATAGAGCGATAAATACAATTTGCTACTCCACATATAGATTGATTCATTCCGGCAAATGAGATGCGCTGATGTACATTTCATTTGCCAGATTGTTTAAGAAAACAAGAAAACGAGAATTGAAATGCCAGAAATTAAGTTACTGACAAACCATCTGGGACCTATTCAGACCAACTGCTACACCTTAATGAATGAGGCGGAAAAGAAGGCGGTCATTATTGATGCTGCGGGGTATCCGGGAAGTACAGATGGAGAAAAATTGAAGAAGAATATAGAGGAAGCAGGAGTGGAGCTGGAAGCAGTTCTCTTTACCCATGGCCATTTTGATCATATCGGTGGTCTGGATCAGGTGAGAAAACTTTTTCCTGGTGTGCTCACTGTGATTGGTGAGCATGATTTGCCATTTATGGCAGAACCACAGCTGAACCTTTCGCCATGGCTGATTAACCAGCCAGTGACATTCCCATTTGCCAATGAGGAATCAAGCCAGCAGGGCAATGTGGATAAGACAGTGTCCCATGGTGAGGTGTTACATCTTCTGGGCACAGAAATTCATTGTATCGAAGTGCCTGGTCACACCATTGGTGGTATGTGTTATTACCTGCCAGAGATGAAGGCTCTCTTTGATGGAGATACTCTTTTTGCAGGTTCTGTGGGTCGAAGTGATTTCCCTACAGGAAATGGCCAGCAGTTATTGGATGCCATTGAAGAAAAGCTATTTGCTTTGCCTGATGAGACCCAGGTTTTCTCAGGACATGATATGCCTACTTCCATTGGAAGAGAGAAAAAGACCAATCCATATTTTGGGTAAAATTTGAGAGAAGAAAAGAATGATTTTACTGATTCAAAACAATTCTTTATATGAGGCGGATCTTCGGGCTATGCTGCAGGCCTTTTTCCCTGCAACGCGCATTGCCACGGCTACGCCGGAGGAGGCGGGCACCCTTTCAACGAAAATGTTTCGTGAGATGGATTTCTGTCTCACGGCGCTTTTTGCTGAGAAGAGAACCAGACTCATGGTGGAAGAAAAGGGAAGAATCATGTTTTCGGGTTACTGCACAGGCGATTTCGAGAACCGTAAGCGCTTTCGCAATAAATTGAAACTTCTTTCCTATAAACTCCTTTCCGAGTATGCAGGAAGAGATCTTCCCTGGGGAAGTCTTACTGGCATGCGTCCTACCAAGATTGCTGCAGAGGCTTTCCACGCAGGACTGTCCACGGAAGAAGTGGTGGACTACTATGAAAGAACTTATCAGACATCCAGAGAAAAGGCTGCTCTTGCAGCGGAAGTTGCTCTCCATGAGAAGCCAATTTTATCTGGGGTAAATCCTGTAAGAGACTACTGCTTATATGTGCACATTCCATTTTGCCCTACCAGATGTCTTTACTGCTCCTTTGCGGCCTATTCCGTGATGGACGTACAGACCAAAATCTCAGCTTATCTTGGGGCATTAAAAGAAGAATTACAGTACATTTCCCTGCTGAATATGGGTAGGACATTAAAGTCCATTTATATTGGTGGAGGAACCCCAACGGCTCTTTCTGCTGAACAGCTGGAGACTTTGCTTTCCTCCATAGAAGAAACTTTTGACATGGAAACAGTCACAGAGTACACTGTTGAAGCGGGTAGACCGGACTCAATTACCAAGGAAAAACTAAGGTGTATGAAGGCTCATGGCGTGACGCGAATCAGCATCAATCCACAGACCATGAATGAGGAAACACTTCGTATTATCGGTCGTTCACATACCCCTGCAGATATTCAGAGAGCTTTTCTGGAGGCACGTAAAGCAGGCTTTGATGACATCAACATGGACATTATTGCTGGTCTTCCTGGAGAAAATCTGGACAGCATGCGTTATACCCTGAATGAGTTGGAAAAGCTGGGACCAGACAGTCTCACCGTACATTCTCTGGCAATCAAACGAACAGCCAACCTGAACATGCAGCTGGATGATTACAAGGATGATTTGAAGCACGACGTGGCGGGCATGGTTCGCATGGCGGATATGCGGGCTCGCAAATGGGGCCTGGAACCATATTATCTTTACCGTCAGAGAAATATAGCTGGCAATCTGGAGAATACAGGCTATGTACGCCCGGGCTTAGATTGCAAATATAATGTACTCATTATGGAGGAGAGAATGGATACCTTTGCCGCCGGCGCTGGTGCCATTTCCCGCCTTGTGACCTATGATCAGGAAAAGGATGAGACCATAAAATGCACTCGTGTAGAAAATGTTAAAAATATGGACGTCTACATTGAGAGAATCGATGAGATGAAGGAACGTCTCAGAGATGCAGTGGATACAAGAGACAGAGAGATGCTTCTCCTGAATCAGAAGAAATAAAAGAACAGTTCATTTGCCAGCAGCTTTTGCAAATGACTTGTAAATGGTTTGCAAATGACTTGCAGATGAGTTGTAAGATTAGTTAATGATCGCAGGACAACCCCCTGCGCCAAATAGAAAATTTTAGCGAAGAAATCGAGGACAAAACAATGGCAGAATCAATGAAGGGTCTCCACAGAACACATCGTTGTGCAGAGACAGTAAATGCAGCAATTGGCAGTGAAGTAACTGTTATGGGCTGGGTTTCAAAGAGTAGAAATAAGGGTGGTATCGTATTCACAGATTTACGTGATCGCTCAGGAATCCTTCAGATTATCTTTGAGGAAGATACAATTGGTAGCGAGGGATTTGAGAAGGCTGGACGTCTTCGTTCAGAATTCGTAATCGCTGTAACTGGTACTGTTCAGAACCGTGCTGGTGCTGAAAATCCTAACCTGGCAACAGGTAAGATCGAAGTTGTAGCAAAGGCACTTCGTATTCTGTCAGAATCTGAGGTACCTCCATTCCCTGTTGAAGATGGTATTAAGACGAAGGAAGACATCCGTCTGAAGTATCGTTTCCTGGATCTGAGACGTCCAGAAATTCAGAAGAATATCATGCTGAGAAGTAAGGTTACAACTTCTATTCGTGCGTTCATGGCAAATGAAGGCTTCTTGGAAATTGAAACACCTATGCTTTGTAAGTCAACACCTGAAGGTGCTCGTGACTACCTTGTACCATCACGTATTCACCCAGGTAATTTCTACGCACTTCCACAGTCACCACAGCTCTTCAAGCAGCTGCTTATGGTTTCTGGTTACGACAGATACTTCCAGATCGCAAAGTGCTTCCGTGATGAAGACCTTCGTGCAGATCGTCAGCCTGAATTCACACAGGTAGATATGGAACTTTCGTTCGTTGATATCGACGATGTTATTGATGTAAATGAGCGTCTTCTGAAGGATATGTTCAAGAAGGCTATTGATGTAGATGTTCAGCTTCCAATTCAGCGTATGACATGGCAGGATGCTATGAACCGTTTTGGTTCTGATAAGCCTGACCTTCGTTATGGTATGGAAATGGTTGACCTGGATGAAATCGCTAAGGCTTGTGATTTTGCAGTATTTAAGGGCGCAGTAGAAGCTGGCGGTGCAGTTCGTGCCATCAACGTAAAGGGACTTGGCGGTCTTGCAAGAAAGAAGATTGATGCTCTGACAGATTTCGTTAAGGGTTATGGCCTTAAGGGACTTGCTTATATCTCAATTCCTAAGGACGGTGAAGAGAAGTGTTCATTCGCTAAGTTCATGAAGCCAGAAGAAATCGAAGCAATTAAGACAGCAACTGCTGCAGAAGCAGGAGACTTAATCCTCATTGTTGCCAGCGAAAAGTGGAATCTTACAGTTACAACACTGGGTGCTTTAAGATGTCATGTTGCTGATACATATGGTATCTATGATGAAGCAAAGGGTGACTTTGATTTCTCCTTCCGTGATGATTACAGATTCGTATGGATTACAGAATTCCCACTTCTTGAATGGAGCGAGGAAGAAAACAGATTCGTTGCTATGCACCATCCATTCACAATGCCTATGGATGAAGACCTTGATAAGATTGAGTCTGATCCAGGTGCTGTACGTGCAAAGGCTTACGATATCGTACTGAACGGTGTTGAAATTGGTGGTGGTTCTGTTCGTATCCACCAGGATGATATTCAGGAACTTATGTTTAAGACAATTGGTATGTCTAAGGAAGAAGCAGAAGATAAGTTCGGCTTCCTGCTGACAGCCTTTAAGTATGGTGTACCTCCTCATGCTGGTCTTGCATATGGTCTTGATCGTCTCCTTATGCTGATGACAAAGGCTGATACTATTCGTGACGTAATGGCTTTCCCTAAGGTTAAGGATGCATCTGACCTTATGTGCCAGGCACCGAACGTTGTAGATCCAAAGCAGCTTGATGAATTATTCCTCTCAATTGAGCCAACGGATGAAGAGGGACAGGATGGCGACGTTCACATGGACGATGCCTTCTAAAGACAGTATCCAGACTAGACCTTCTGATTGTATTTGGTAGCGGAAAAGCTATTTGGGGTAAGGAAAGCCTATGTTAAATGTATTTGTACTACTGAATATTCTTTTTGCTCTTTTAGCCTTTGGCATTTATCTCTTTTCTAATGTGGCTATTCGCCGCTATGTAGCAGGGATTCGTTCCAGAGAGGACTACGAGTCTGATGTGGACGGAACCATGACCAAGGAAGAAAAGAAGAAAGAAAAAGAGCAAAAGGTAATTGAAGCAGAAAAAGTGAAGATTGGATTCCGCGAGACTTACCAGGAATATCCTGCAAGATGCATTGTTCTTGCAATTCTTGGAGCCATTCTTACTGGAATTAATTTCTGGTATTTTGGTATTACAGTTCAGGCCGGACTTTACTCTTTATTCTTCCTCTTCCTGCTGATGATTGCTCTTATTGACTTTGATACCATGGAAATTCCACCATCACTGAATCTGGCCATTCTGATTCTTGGAATTCCAGGAATCTTTACCATGCCTTCTCTTGGTACAAGTATCAAAGAACAATTGATTTCACGACTGATTGGAGCGGTTTGCATTGCCCTTCCAATGCTTTTAATTGATTTGATTAAATCCGGCGCCTTTGGCGGCGGAGATATAAAACTTCTGGTTGCAGCTGGCTTCTTTTTGGGATGGAAAGCCAATGTGGCTGGATTCTTTACAGGCGCTATTATTGGCGCAGTTGTGGGTATTTCATTGATGGCACGAAAGAAAAAGGGTGGAAAAGAGCACATCCCATTTGGACCATCTTTATGTGTAGGGCTGATTCTGGCGTCCTATTTTGGAAATCAGTTGATCAACTGGTATATTGGAGTCCTGCAGGCTTCCATGTCTCAAAATTATTATTAGAAAAGGCTGAATATGGATAGCATGTTTCTGCCATTTCTGCTGACTGCAGCAGCAAATGCATCAACACTTATCGTAAATAATATCTTTATAGGACAACGCCGCAGGCATTCTACCTGGGGCGTTATTCCTGTTTCAGTTTTCCTCTATATTTGCGTCATGCAGATTAATAATCTGGGCTATGTTTTGGTGGGAAGCCTTGTGGAAATGATTGGTATTGTGGCAATTCTGTTCATTTCTCAGAAGGGTTTTATTTTTAGAAATGTTGTTATCATTATTATGAGCTATCTCTTTCATAATGCCTTTATGGCCTTTATTTATGCCTGTCTAAACTGGGATATTACAAGAGTAACAACCATGGGATATAAGTATTTCCCAAGCAAAGGGGAAGCTTTACACTTTCTTCTGGCTTCTTATGTGGTATCTCTGGCTGCCATCTATTTTGTGCGTATCATTCGTGATCAGCTCAGTATTCCCAATCATCCAATTTATGTATATTTATGTTGCATTTATGCAGTGATTGGCAATATTGCCACCGTTCTTTGGCAGACTATATCTGCCAGTGGAATGCTGAAAGGAAATATTGCGGTATCTATGCTCATGGCCATTGACCTATTTGTGGCCTTCCTGCTGAATATGTTCTACACCTTCCATATTGATATGGAGGTGCTGGAAGAAAACCGAGTTCTGGATCAGATGCTGAGAGAGATTGAATCCGTAGATATCACCAAGCAGAAGAGTGGCGGTACCAGCGGGAATCAGGTACTGGATTTGATTTTGAGACGAGAAAAGAGATATGCAAAAAAGAATCAGGTAACTTTTAATGTGGCTACAGACTCCATCTCTCTTTCTGGAAGTCAGGAAATTGCGGTGGGTTCCATCACGCAGAATCTCACAGACAATATGATTACATGGTGTATTGATCTGGGTGGATTCGTAGATTTTTCCATCCGTGAAAAGGATGGTATGCTGATCCTACGTGCAGAAGCCTCCGGTAATGTACAGAGACCAAAGAGAATGCAGGCTTTTCGTATCAAGCATTCCATGAATACCCTTCGTTTTTATGTGCAATCCATGCATGGTACATTTACAAAAGATTATCGTGGGGATGACCTGATGGTCATGGTTTGCCTGAATAAGAAGGAAGTTGCAAGTATCAGTACTTATATGCAGAATCAGTTCTAGATAAGGAAAGAAATATGACAGATACACAGTGGATGGTATTTATAGTAATTCTTGTGGGTGTAATCTTCTTTGGCTTAACAGTAGGCCAAATGTTCCGCAGCCGCAGAATTCGTAAGATTAATCATCTTTATATAAAAAAACTGGATGAGAGAAATAAACAATATGCCAAGATGCACGATGCCACAGAAGAGGCCCGTTTTCGAGCTCATGAAGAGGGTAAATATCTGGAATTACATCGTAGTCTTGAGGCAGAGCTAAGTGAGGAGACAGGTGGACAAGGGGAAAGTACAGATGTACTCCTGATGGATACGGACACCCTTATGGAGAACACGGATACTCTCCCTGGAAATACGGATACACTTCTTGAGAATACAGATACCCTCATGGAGAATACCGATACTTTATCGGGGGAGAGACGTGGGGGGGGACAGTGCGCCTCCTGAACATGCAAGGCGTAAGCTGACTCGTGAGGAACGTGCCCGCCTTCTTATGCTTATTATTGAGAGATCCAAGAAGAAAGCAGAACTTGTTGGTGTCGACTTTGCGCCAAGAATGACCGTGAAGGCAGGCCTTCTGCCTGAGGAAATGATTACCCAGAATCTTAAGGAGAGGGAAATCATTAGTGTATTTACCAATCTTCTGGATAATGCCATTGAGGCAGCTGCCAGAACAGAGGACAGAAGATTTGTAAAAGCAAGGTTTGATGCGGATTCGCTTCTTATTGAAAATGGTAAGCCAGAGGATAGTCATCCAAAGGAAACAGGATTTACCACATCCAAGATAGAAGACGCCTCTCATCATGGTATTGGAACCCAGGTTGTAAGGGGGATTGTGCAGAAAAGATCCCTTCGATTGCGTTACACAGATCTGGGAGACACTTTTCGCACGGAGTTGGTGCTGAAAACCAAGTAATGAATCTGACATTTTAATAGATAATAGTGCTAACGAACGGTTACATGCTGACAGAATTTGAAGAAACTTGATTTAAAAAAGAGTTTTGACAGATTCAAGTGTGTAACCGATTTTTAATAGTTAACGTTAATTTATTGTGACATTTAGTAGGATACATATATAAAAATGTTTGAAAATATATGATTTTTGATAAAAAATTGCAAAAAAAACAAAAAATATGGTATTATTTAACAATGAAATGACCCAATTAGGGTTAAAGGGTATCTATCAATAGACTATGTCGTTATCTTGTGAAGAGGACAGGACAATGAAATTTGGAATTTGTGATGATGAAGTAGAACAGACAAAAGTTGTTCGTGCAATTCTGGAAGACAATAAGTTGGTCCAGGATGATGACACGATTCAGATTTTCACACCAGATGAAATCAACAATGATGTAGAAGAAAAGAATTTTGATTGCGATATTCTAATTACAGATATTTACTATGCTGGTTCAAAGTTTACTGGCATTGATATGGCAATGAAAATCAATAAAGTATATCCACTTTGCAAAATTGTATTTATTTCCAGCTATGGAGATTTTGCCGAGGATACATATGAAGCAGATCATGTTTACTTCGTACAGAAGAAGAACGTGGATACAATCCTGCCACGTGCAGTAAAGAAAGCCATTCGCGTTCATCAGGAAGAAGCGGTTGAGAAAGTATTCTCCTTCTTCTCAGAAGGTCTGCAGACCTATGTTCGTGTTCGCGACATTCTCTACATCGAGCGTGATGAGAGAAATATCCGAATCGTAACCAAGGATAAGTCATATCCTTGTATCTACTCTCTGGCTAAGGTTATGAAAAAGCTGCAGAACGAAAATCTCGTTCGTGCCAACGGCTCAATCATCGTAAATGTCGCTCACATTAAGAGCATTACAACAGAAGAAATTACCATGACAGATGGTAAGATGACAGAAATCAGTCCAATCTATGCAAGAAAAGTAAAAGATGCTTACATGCAGTGGTGGAAAGAACGTCTCTAAGTTCATTTGAAAAAATAAGACCCGGTCTCTAAGGAGATCGGGCTTTTTTGGTTTCTTATCTTACATGGAAACGAGGCCGGACTTAAACCACTTCCAGAATGGTATTAACCATCAGGTCGTTCTGTTTTGGCTTCATAAAGCAGAAGCGGATGTAGCGGTCGCTGAGCCCGGGAATGTTATCACATTTACGGATAATCACACCGCGCTGGTTACAGTGATCAGCCACAGTGGAAGAATTTACATCAGGATTCAGGAGCTTACAGAGCATGAAGTTTGCATCTGGCTGAGTCAGCTTAATGGCACGACTTGTGGCCATGGCGGCATAGACCAGATTTCTCTCTGTGTGAATCATGCTGATGGAGTCTTCAATATATTTCTTGTCACTGAGCATTTCGGTTACGGCAATAGCAGAAAGAGTGGCAATGTTGGTATTTGTGGTTGTGATATCAATGACCTGCTTGTAAACCGGATTGTTCATAATGGCATAGGCAAAGCGAAGGCCAGGAACGGCGAAGAACTTGGAAACACTGCGGAGTACAGCTACATTCTCGTGATCCTTTGTAAGAGGAACTGCAGTGTATTTCTTATAGTCGTCCATGAATTCAATATACATTTCGTCGATTACCAGGAAAATACCCAGAGATTCACAGGCTTCCACCAGCATTTCCATATCTTCAGGCTCAATCTTACGAGATGTTGGATTATTTGGATTGGCAATCATGATAAGGTCAATGGAAGAATCCAGTTTGGAAATGAAATCGCTCATGTCCAGGTTGAAATCATTCTCTTCATCCAGCTGATAATGCACGATATCGCAGTTATAGGACTTAAGAACTGCCTGGTATTCAGATGGTCCTGGCAAAAGTACCATGGCTTTCTGTGGTGAAACCAAAGCAGTAAAGAGTCTGATCATATCCGAAGATCCGTTACCAGTAATGACATGCTCCATAGGAACGTCTGCATAGCTGGCTACAGACTGAAGTAACTTATTATGATAGGCTTCTGGGTACTTTACGATGGAACTGATGTTTTCCGCAATGGCACGACGAGCTGTCTCTGGAATGCCAAGTGGGTTTAGATTTGCGTTAAAGAGTACAGTGGCGTACTGCTCGATTCTGAGCTGGTTCTGTGACATGATGAATCCCCCCAAAAAGGCGGGTTTTCGCACCCGACTTTTTTCTTTTCATTCATAATTTTATCTGCTATAATATCCTAGTGTTATTTTAGGGTCACTAGCCCTAAAACAACCTTATTTTACAACAGATTAACGGCGTTAGGCAAGTTAAATATGAAGTTAAAAACATGCCACGCATTTGATTTTGGGAGAGCACATGAAGGCAATTGTTGAGCAGTACGCAAAGGGCGAATTTAGCGTAGATCGTCCGGAAGTTGTCATTTCTGAGACAAGTTTTAATATCAATATCGAAGCAGGAACTGTTTATGAGGATTCCTTCCTGGTTGAGAGCCGTAATAACTATCGCATCAAGGGTATGGTCTATGATTCTCGTTACATGCTTCGTTTCGAATCTCATAGTTTCGTAAGCCGGAAGTTTGAAGTCCGGTATTCTTTTGATGCCACCTGTCTGGAAGCTGGTCAGAATTTCCATGGCCACATCAATGTAATCACCGATGGTGGCGAATTCCGTCTGCCATATGTCATTAATATTGTAGAGCCTTGCGTAAAGTATCACGATGAAAGAATCGATGATCTTTTTAAGTTTGCCTCCCTGGCAGAACGCAACTGGAATGATGCCACAAAGCTTTTTGTGGACGATGACTTTAAGCGTACTTTCCTGACAAAGGAAAAGACTCTGGCATCTGCCTACACAAGTCTTCTGGAAAGCCGTTCTGTAGATCAGGCTATGGAAGAATTCCTGGTTCTTGTTTCCAAGAAGAGAACCGTTACTCTCTCTGTGGAACAGGCCAAGATGGACGTGGAAATGCCTTCTGAAATGGAAAGCATTAACGTAAATATCACCAAGAATACCTGGGGTTATTCTACATCTTCCGTACATTCTGATTCCGAATTTATTATTCCATCCAAGAAGAATATTTCTGACAGAGACTTTATTGGAAATGTATGCTCTCTACCTGTTTATATTTCACCAGAACATGTACCAGAGGGTGAAAACAGCGGTAAGCTGATTATCGAAAATATCTATCAGAGACTGGAAGTGGAAATCCACCTGACAAAGCCAGCTTCTGCACGTCCTAACCAGGTTCTGCGTCGCCGTATGAAGCAGTACAAGAGCAATCGTATTGCCCTGGTGGACAATTATCTGAATTTCAGAATGGACCGCATGAGTCTTTCTGAATATATTTCATCAACCATTGATGCCCTGCATGAACTGGATCAGTTAGAGCCTGAAAACAGCATGTATCGCCTGGGCGTTATGCATATGAACATTCTGAATGGAGACTACGGAAAGGTTGAGCAGGAATTCCTGCGTATCGAAGCCGACGTAGATAAGTCCAGCTTGGATAACATGCAGAGATCTTATTATGAGTACTTAAGATGTCTCATGCTTCGTGACGATGATCAGACCAGAGCCACAGCCAAGATGATTCGTAAGAATTACGAAAGTGGCGAAAATCCTATTTTCTATTTCTGGCTTCTGACCTTTGTGGACCCTCTTTTCACAGAGGATAAAAATGCTCTTTATCAGGAACTGTCCAAACTCTTTGATGAGGGTGAGAACAGCCCAATTGTATACTTTGAATTCACCAACGCACTGAACGCCAACCCAATGATGCTGAAGAAACTGAATGCCTTCGAAATTACAGCCATCAAGTGGGGCCTGCGTCATCAGTTCGTATCGGATGATGTCTTATTGGAGTTCGTAAAGCTTGCAGGAAAGTCCAAGGACTTCAACAAGCAGATTTTCGACGTCCTGCGTCAGATTTATGACAAGAACGAATCCTCTCTTCGTGAAGAGCGACTTCGTGTTACATCCAAGAAGAAGTCTGAAGCAAATGTCATTTACGATATTCCTCTCAAGGAAGAGAAGGAAGAAAGTGCAAATGAACCTGTCCAGGATTTCCAAAATCCAGATCAGGAAGAAAAGGTAGAAAGCCTGGAACTGATCAGGGAAGAAAAAAAGCCACTGGAAGAAGTATCCAGTGATGACTCTCTTTCAGAGGATGCAGACTTTGATGCCATTCTTCGTGCTATTCGTCCAAAGGATCTGGCAACAACCGATGATACCAAGACAACAGAGTATGATACAGAGGATGCCCTGACAGAAGCAGACCGTCAGGCCCTGGCAGTGGATCTGCGCCGCTCTGAGACAGAAGTGCTGGGAGATACTTCTCCTGAGTCCCGTCTGTCTGCAGCAGTAAGAGCAGAAGAAGCAGAAAAGTTATCCCGTAAGGAATCTGAGAACCTGGAGGTTCTTTCCTCTATTTGTTCTATGCTGATTTCCGGCAATATGCTGGATCATAAATATCATAGATTCTACAGAGCAGCTGTCCTCAAGTCCCTGAAGTTCATCGGACTGAATGAGTGCTACATCCGTTCTATGAATCTGCAGAAGTATGAACTGATTCCGTCTTCCGTTCTTATGTATCTGAATTACAAGAACACCCTGACAGAAGATGAACTGGCATACCTCTATGCAAATGTTATTTACAACAAAGCGGAGCATATGAAGATTTATCATGAGTATGCGCCAACCATGGAAGATTTCATGGAGAACATGATCAACAAGGGTAAGGTAAATGACGACCTGACGGTTCTCTACGATGAGTTCCTGGATCCAAACAATGTAAGCTCCATGTATGCTGGAAAACTCATCAATATTATTTTCCGCAGAAAGATTGTCTGCACGAATCCAAATGTTCGCGCGGTTATCGTTTCCCATGAGGAATTACAGAGCCAGCAGAGAGTAAAACTTGTAAATGGCGAGGCATATGTTGAGATTCTTTCTAAAAATGCAACCGTTGTCTTTGAAGATAATTACGGAAACAGATATGCAGGTTCTATTCCATACCACTTCGAAAGAATCGTAGATGAGAATGCCTACATTCCAATTTGCCGTGAGTATAGCCCAAGAGATTTCCGAGTGCTTCTTTACAATTATGAGCATCTGGGAGAGTTCACCTATCGCGATGCCGGGGAAGTTAACGCAGCCCGTGCCATCCTGCAGTGTGACGAAATCTCTTATGACTATAAGCAGAAAGCTATTTTAAATATTATTGAGTACTACCATGAGAATCTGGATACAGACGTACTTGCCAAGTATCTGGACCGAGTGGATATTGAATACCTGACTCATGCATCTGCCCGTACCATCATTACATATCTTATTGATATGAACATGTTCGATAAGGCTTTCGCCTGCGTTAAACTTTATGGATTTAACGAGCTGGATGTAAATGAGTTGTACCGCCTTGCTGACTACGGTGTACAGGGTTCTGACGGTTTCATCAACGAAGACCTGATGGCCATCTGTATCAACCTTTACAAGACTGGTACCGTGAATGCCAATATTCTTTCTTACATGGCAATTAACTTTAAGGGTGGTCTCCAGGAGCTTTCATCTCTCTTCAAGCTGTGTAAAGATCGTATTCCAGAAATTGGAATGCTGGCAGAAAACACATTGGCTCAGATGATGTTCGTAAATGCCAGCCTGGAATATATCTACGATATCTTCCTGACATACTATATGGGAAGAAGCAGAGGACTGGTTGTAAAGGCCTTCCTCAGACTCTGTGCTCACAATTATCTGATTCGTGAAGTACAGGCACCTAACTTTGTATTTGATGCTATGTTCAGCGAAGTAGAAGACGGAGATATCGATGATGAAATTTCATCCATGGCGCTGCTTCAGTACTTCAGTAAACTGGATCGATTTACAGATTCTCAGCGTAGCTGGATTACATCAACCGTAAATCGCTTTGTGGATGCTGGTAAAATTCTGCCAGTATTTAAACAGTTTGCATCCTTCATTCATCTGCCTCAGGATATCTTCCTGAAGACATATCTTGTTTACAAGACAGAGGAAGTAAGGGATGTATTCGTAAAATATTCCTTCGATATGGGAACGCGTTCCAAGCAGCGTACCAAGAGGGCAAGACTGGAAGAAGTTGTGCCTGGTGTATACTCACTGGAATTCGTGGTATTCCATGGAGAACGTCTGGTTTATTCCATTGAGGATGATCCAGAAGGAAATGCAAAGATTGTGGAAAGTGATGTGCTGAAGAAAATCAGTATTCACTCTAAGCACCGCAATCGTTTTGAGCAGATTAATAATATGCTCGTTAAGCAGGAAATGCGTGAAGACGCAGAACTGCTGGAAGATTTAGATATCTATCTCAACACAGTACATTTGTTCGAATCGAATTTAAAGATGCTGTAGAAAGGAGAAAAGTGTGTCGGACCTTTTTTATATCGGTATGGATCTGTGTCCAGATTTTACACAGCTGTCCTACTATAATGACATCACACGTGAGCCGGAATCGGTCAGCCAGCTGAATAACAAAGAGACATATCTGATGCCAAACGTTCTCTTCTATAGTGTAGACACGGAGCATTGGTACGTTGGTTCGGAAGCATCAGAAGCCCGTTTCAACGAGAAAGGTATTGTCGTTGATAATATCTTTGAACATCTTGCTGCAAATGAATCCATTACCGTTGCAGATCAGGTTTATTCCTATGAGGATTTATTCCTGATGATGGTTAAGCTTCACATCGATTCCTTCCTCTACCGTTATGAAACAGCAGAGGTTAAGAAATTAGTTATTTCCATTCCAGAGTATGATGCTGAATTATTCAATCTGCTTTCCAGACTCTATGAACTTATGGAAGTCAGTCAGGATACAGTTGAGATCACCAGCCATCTGGATTCTGGACTCTACTATATTTTCAACCAGCCACACGAAATCTGGAACAATTCCGTTGCCCTCTATGACTATTCCAACGATGGGCTGAATTATTACAGAATTGATGTGACAAGAAATGAAGAACCACAGTTAATTCAGGTGACACGTGAGGATTACTCCTCTGTCATGTCCCTGAGTAAATATGGTACAGACGTTTACCAGATGGATCTGGATTTCGCTCACCTGGCTGAAACCGAATTAAAGAAAGCATACATTTCTGCTGTATTCCTTACAGGTATCGGCTTTACCAATAAGTGGATGAAGCGTTCTACGGATGTGCTCTGCGCAGGCAGACGTGTATTCGCCGGACAGAACATTTACACAAAGGGAGCCTGCTACCGTGCAGTGGGTGGCGAGTACGCCGAGTTCTATCAGGACTACTTTGTCAATACAAAAGAAAATGTGACAAATGATATTGGCATCACTCTGGGAGATGAGGATGATACTTTCGTGCCAATCATTCGTGGCGGAAGCCAGTGGTACAACACTTCTGGAAATATCTCAGTCATTCTGGATGACACGGATCGTATCACCATTGTCTATCGTGATCTGGTATCCAAGGAGGAACGCCGGGAGACTGTCCGTATTCATGGTCTGCCACAGCGCCCAAATAAAACAACAAAGCTTTTACTTTCCGTAGAATTTGAAAGTCCCCATGCGGGAGCGGTGGTGGTAAAGGATCTGGGCTTCGGTAAGCTCTTCCCGACTACCAATAAAATTTACAGAAAGGAGTTTACGGTTTAATGGCAAAGATTATTTTATGTACGTCTAAAGAGGCCTCAGCACCGTTCACCTTTCTGAATACTAAGGTTGAAATTTACACCTATGAAGAGTTATGCTTCTACATCTACAACAATACGATTTTGATTAGCAAATCCATGCTGTCGGAAAAGCTTTTCGACTGGATTCGAGACGAAATCGGAATGGAGGATTTATCCCAGAGACTCTATAGTCTTGTAAACAAGATCACATCTACTCAGGATTTATTAATTGAAATTTTGAGTGCAGGGTCTTATTATTCCGTAGATGAGATTGCAAGCTATGCTGAAGAATGGGCTTCCTTCAAAAAACTTTCTCATTTAGAGAAGGAAAAGAAGAAGGCAGATGGCTATCTCGGTTATCGTAGATACATCAAGGCAGCAACACTTTATGATGATCTAATTGCAGAAGCGGGAGAAAATGCAGAACCAGTATTCCTGGGAAACATCTACCACAACCGTGCCATTGCAGCAGCAAACAATCTGGACATTAAGGATGCAAAAACATTCTTCCTTCAGGCTTATGAACTGAATCAGAATCCAGAGTCCCTTCGTGGTTACTTCTATGTCATTGCCGTGACAGAAGATACAGCAACCCTTAGAGAAGAGGTTCGTACCAAGGGCTTATCCGAGGATTACTTCGAGGATATCCTGGAAGAAATTGAGAACTCTAAAGCAGACGTCCGCGAGATGACGATCTTCGCCATGTTGCAGAGAGCGGCTTATAACAAGATGAATAAAAACTTAAGCGATTACGATAAGAGAATGGATATCATTCTTGGCGATTTGAAAGAAGATTTTAGAGAGCAAACGATATAGGCACAAGGTACTCGAAAGGACAAGCGCACGTTGCAGACGCGTAGCAATTCCGTTACACCAAAACCAAGTACATTCACAGCAAATGATTTGTTACTATACAAACTCATTTGCATTTACCGCAGATGACATGTGCACCCGCGTATCTCATTTGCACAAATATATTAAGAAACAGAGAGGAATTACACATCATGGCGAAGCAGCTAGAAAAAACCTATGATCCAACCGAAATTGAAAAAAGGTTATACCAAAAGTGGGAGGAGAAGGGCTATTTCCACGCAGAAGTAGACCGTAGCAAGAAACCATTCACAATCGTGATGCCACCTCCAAATATTACAGGTCAGCTTCACATGGGCCATGCTCTTGATAATACAATGCAGGATATCCTCATTCGTATGAAGAGAATGCAGGGCTATAATGCACTTTGGCAGCCAGGTACGGATCACGCAGCCATTGCCACAGAAGTTAAGGTTATTGAGGCACTGAAGAAGGAAGGCATCGATAAGCATGACCTTGGAAGAGATGGCTTCTTAAAGCGTGTTTGGGAATGGAGAGACGAATACGGCGGACGTATCGTTAAGCAGCTGAAGCGTATGGGTTCTTCTGCTGACTGGCAGAGAGAGCGTTTCACAATGGATGAAGGCAATAACGCTGCTGTAACTACAGTATTCAAGAAGCTCTATGATAAGGGCTGGATTTATAAGGGTTCCCGTATCGTTAACTGGTGCCCAGTATGTCAGACAACAATCTCTGATGCGGAAGTTGAGCATGAAGAGCAGAATGGTAACTTCTGGCATATCAATTACCCTGTAAAGGGTGAAGAAGGCCGTTTTGTTGAAATCGCAACAACACGTCCAGAGACTCTTCTTGGTGATACAGCTGTAGCTGTTAACCCGGATGATGAAAGATATAAGGATATTGTTGGTAAGATGCTGATTCTCCCACTTGTTGGTCGTGAGATTCCAGTTATTGCTGACCAGTATGTTGATAAAGAATTCGGTACAGGCTGCGTTAAGATTACACCTGCTCATGACCCTAACGACTTTGAAGTTGGTAAGCGTCATAACCTGGAAGAAATCAACATCATGAATGATGATGCAACAATCAACTGCCCAGGCTCTAAGTATGACGGCATGGACAGATATGAAGCACGTAAGGTTATGGTTGCTGATCTGGAAGAACAGGGCCTTCTTGTTAAGATTGTTCCTCACAGCCATATGGTTGGTATACATGACCGTTGTAAGACAACAGTTGAACCTCTTATTAAGCCACAGTGGTTCGTAAAGATGGACGAAATGGCAGCCCGCGCTAAGAAGGTTGTTGAAGATGGCGAAATCAAGCTCGTTCCTGAGCGTATGAATAAGGTTTACTACAACTGGCTGGATAATATTCGTGACTGGTGTATTTCACGTCAGTTATGGTGGGGTCACAGAATCCCAGCTTGGTACTGCCAGGATTGTGGTGAAACAATTGTTGAAATGACAGCTCCTTGTTCATGTCCTAAGTGTCAGAGCAAGAATCTGAAGCAGGATGAAGATACACTTGATACATGGTTCTCTTCAGCCCTTTGGCCATTCTCAACAGTTGGCTGGCCTGACCTTGATTCAGAAGATTTCAAGTACTTCTTCCCAACAGATGTACTGGTAACTGGTTATGATATTATCTTCTTCTGGGTAATCAGAATGATTTTCTCTTCTCTTGAGCAGACAGGTAAGATTCCATTCCACACAGTTGTATTCCACGGACTTGTTCGTGATGATAAGGGTCGTAAGATGTCCAAGTCTCTAGGAAATGGTATTGACCCACTGGAAGTTATTGATAAGTACGGCGCTGATGCCCTTCGTTTCACTCTGATTACAGGTAACGCACCTGGTAATGACATGCGTTTCTACTGGGAGAGAGTGGAAGCAAATCGTAACTTTGCAAATAAGATTTGGAACGCATCACGCTTCATCTTCATGAATATGGAAAAGGCTGATACCAGTGCAGTTCAGCTTTCAGACCTTACAATGGAAGACAAGTGGATTCTTACACGTGTTAACCAGCTGGCCAAGGACGTTACTGAGAATATGGAAAAGTATGAGCTTGGTATTGCAGCAGATAAGATCTACTCATTCATGTGGGAAGAATTCTGTGACTGGTATATCGAAATGGTTAAGCCTCGTCTTTGGAATGATGAAGACAAGACCCAGGCTGCAGCTCTTTGGACACTGAAGACTGTTCTTGGAAATGCTCTGAAGCTTCTGCACCCATATATGCCATTTATCACAGAAGAAATTTACTGCACTCTGACAGGCGAAGATACAGTTATGACTTCAGCCTGGCCTGTATACAAGGATGAATATGCCTTCGATGCAGAGGCTGACAAGGTTGATATCATCAAGGAAGCAGTACGTTCCATCCGTAACATTCGTACAGAAATGAACGTTGCACCTTCTCGTAAGGCTACTGTTTATCTTGTAACAGAGAAGCCAGAAGTTGCAGCTACTTTTGAAGAGAGCCAGAGCTTCTTCGGCACACTTGCTTATGCTGATGAGGTAAAGGTGCAGACTGACAAGACTGGTATCGCTGATGACGCAGTATCTGTAGTCATCCATGACGCAGTTATCTACATGCCATTTTCAGATTTGGTTGATATTTCTAAGGAAATTGAGCGTCTGGAAAAGGAACAGAAGCGTCTTGCTGGCGAGCTTAAGCGTAGTGAAGGCATGCTGAACAATGAGCGTTTCCTTTCAAAGGCTCCAGCAGAAAAGGTGGAAGAAGAAAAGGCTAAGATGCAGAAGTATCAGGAAACATACGATCAGGTAACTGCTCGTCTGGCACAGCTGCAGAAATAATAAGAAAACAAACCTGACAAATGGATTGCGCGTGGGGAATCTCTGGGCAGTCCATTTGCATGAGGGGTAAGGGCTATGCAGAACAACGAAAAAAAAATCATAAGAGAAGTGCAGAGTGTGGTGGTTCTGCTCATCGTTATGGCCTTCGTGCTGATGGGGATGAGTATCTATTTATTTGGAACCACATCTAAATTTGGTGTGATTTCTATTGTTGCTCTTTCTGTATACAATCTGATTGTGGTACTTGCTTATATGAGACTGCGTCCCACTCTGGCGGCGTCTCTTGTGGATTATTCTCTGGAACAGGGAAAGATTCAGAAGGAACTCTTGCGAGATCTGGCGGTGCCTTATGCCATTCTGGATACCACGGGCCATATTATGTGGTCAAATGCTATTTTCAACCGCACCGTTGGCGTGGGGGAGAAGAAACATATCCGGAAAGCAATCGACACCTACTTCCCAGAACTTACTTTAGAATTGTTCAGAAACACAGATGATGTTTCAGTAGACATTGTCTATGACAGCAAGAATTACAATGTAGTCCTTCGTCGTGTGGATCTTTCCAATGTTTTCCTGGAGGATTCCCAGGAGCATAAGGATGACGATGTTGTAATCGCCATGTACATGTTCGATGTAACCGAACTGAAGAGATACCAGCGTGAAAATGCGGATCAGAAGCTCTATGCAGGACTGGCTAACATTGATAACTACGATGAAGTTATGGAGAAATTGCCGGATGTTAAGCAGTCCCTCCTGATGGCTCTGGTTGACCGAAAGATTAACGTTTATCTGGGAAATCTGGATGCCATTGTAAAACGTGTTGAAAATGATAAGTATTTCTTTGTATTCCGTCAGAAACATATGAAGACCCTTCGTGACTCTAACTTCTCTTTACTGGATGAAGTTAAGTCCATCAATGTGGGAAATGGAATTTCCATGACTCTTTCCATTGGTGTGGGAACTGACGATGCAAAAGAAGGTTCAAGTTTTGCCAAAGCTTATGAAAATGCAAGAACAGCTATTGGACTTGCTTTGGGGCGTGGCGGGGATCAGGCTGCTGTAAAGTCTGGTGAGCAGGTTACTTACTATGGTGGTAAGTCTGCCGGTACAGAAAAGACAACGAGAGTAAAGGCTCGAGTTAAGGCTCAGGCCTTTGAAGAACTTCTGCAGTCCAAGGACCGTGTAATTATCATGGCCCATCAGCGTCCAGATGCGGATGCTTTTGGTTCTGCAATTGGTATTTATCGTCTGGTAAATACCCTTGGTAAGAAGGGGCATATTGTTCTGAATGAAGTGACAGAGGCTATTCGTCCTATGGCAAATTCATTTAAAGCCATCTCTTCTTATGACAATGTATTTGTTAATAGCGAGCAGGCAATCCGACTGGTTGGTCCGGATACCATGCTTGTTGTATGTGACGTAAATCGTCCAAGTATTACGGAATGTCAGGAACTTTTGGATCTGGTATCCACCGTAGTTGTATTCGATCATCACAGACAGTCCAATGAAGCAATCACCAAGGCGACCCTTGCTTATATTGAACCATTTGCTTCATCCGCCTGTGAAATGATTACAGAAATGTTCCAGTATATTTCTGCAAGACCAAAGCTTACTGAGCAGGAAGCAGATGCCATGTATGCAGGTATCCTTGTAGATACAGACCACTTCCTGGCCAAGACTGGTGTACGTACCTTTGAAGCAGCTTCCTACTTAAGAAAGTCTGGCGCAGACATGGTTCGTGTGCGTAAGATGTTCCGCAGCACCATGGATGAGATGAAGGCCCAGGCCCAGGGAATTGGCAATGCAGAGGTCTTTATGGACGTCTTTGCCATGTCCTATGTAGTGGCAGATCCAGAATCCAAGGAAGCACCAACTGTTGCAGTTGCCAAGGCAGCAAATAAACTGCTGGATGTTGATCATATCAAGGCCAGCTTTGTTGTAACAGAAGCAGAGGATGGCGTACTCTATGTATCAGCACGATCTGTTGGCGATGTAAATGTACAGCTGGTTATGGAACGCTTTAATGGTGGTGGACATGCCAATGTGGCAGGTGTTCAGCTTGCAGGCGTGAAGAAGGAAGACTTCTTCGAGCAGTTAAGAAATGTACTGGCTGAAATGTCCCGAGAAGGACAGATTTAAGTGGAAGCGGTCTTAGGATTCCCTATGATTGGGAAATTTAGAAGTTTCTGTTTTTGTGAGAAAAGTTGTTATAAGCTAAGTGCCTGGGCAGTCCATTTGCACAGGCTGTTTTGAGGAGGTTATTATGAAAGTTATTCTGTTAAAGACAATGCCAAAGCTTGGTAAGGAAGGCGAAATCATCAATGTAAATGATGGTTACGCAAGAAACTATGTGCTTCCACAGAAGCTGGGCGTTGAGGCGACACCTGATAATCTGAATAAGTTAAAGTTAAAGAAGGCTGCGGAGGCAAAGAAGGCTGCGGAAGATCTGGCTGCTGCAAAGGCTCAGGCGGAAGAACTGAAGGATAAGTTCGTGGAAACAACTATGAAGGTGGGTAAGGATGGCCGTGCCTTTGGTTCTGTTTCTACCAAGGAAGTTGCTGACCTCTTAAAGAAACAGCTGAACTTCGAAATCGATAAGAAAAAAATTTCTCTTGATGTACCAGCAAAGTCACTGGGTAACTTCAAGGTTACAATTAAGTTACATCCTGAAGTAAATGCGGAAGTAACACTTCGTGTTGTGGAAGCCTAAGAGAGTTGAAAGGACACAGTTGTCATGCCAGAGAATGAGGCTCAAACAGTAAAAAGAATAATGCCGCATGACCCAGTGGCAGAGCGTTATACCATCGGCGCCATGATGATGGATCGAAATGCCATCTCTGAATGTAGTGCCATTATTACGGCTGAGGATTTTTATAATACCCAGTATGGAATGGTATTCCAGGCTCTTTGCGAGATTTATAATGCAGGTCATGAAATCAATCTGGTAGTACTTGCTGAACAGATGCGCCGGGATGGTGCTCCATCAGAAATTGCTTCCCAGGAGTTCCTGAATGCAATTCTTGCGGATATGCTTACATCCCAGGGTGCAGTTGAATACGCGCAAATCATCAAGGATAAGGCCTATCTTCGTAAACTCATTAAGGAGACAGAGCAGATTCAGCTGGATGCCTATGCCGGCAGACAGGATGTTGATACCATTCTTCAGAGGTCCGAGGAAAGTGTCTTTAAGCTTGTACAGAGTAGAAGTGGTGCCACAGACATAACAGAGGTTAAGGATGTGGTTCTGGACGTAGTTGGAGAGATTGAAGCAGCTACCCAGTTAAGAGGTAAGATCAATGGTCTTCGAACAGGCTTTACGGATCTGGATCTGCAGCTGACTGGTCTCCATGGAGGAGAACTGATTTTAGTTGCTGCCCGTCCTGCCATGGGTAAGACGGCCTTCGTCCTGAATATTGCTCACCATGTGGCCACAAAAGAAAATACTCCAGTATTAATTTTCTCTCTGGAGATGGGTAAGGATCAGCTGGTTAACCGTTTGATTGCCGTGGATTCCCATGTAGAAGCCCAGAAATTAAAGACAGGTGACTTAAATGATACAGACTGGGACAATATCATGGAATCGGTTGATACCTTGTCTGGTTCAAAGATCTTTATCAGTGATAACTCATCTGTAACCATCCCTGAACTTCGTTCTAAGGCAAGAAAGCTGAAGGCGACCCAGGGCATTGGCCTGATTATCATCGACTACCTGCAGCTCATGTCTCCTCCTGGAAAGGTTGAGTCACGTCAGCAGTTCATTTCCGATGTATCTCGTTCTCTGAAGAATATCGCCCGTGAGCTGGATGTGCCAATTATCGCACTTTCTCAGTTGAACCGTGCAGTTGACTCCCGTCCAGATCATCGACCGGTACTTGCTGATCTTCGTGAATCCGGAGCCATCGAGCAGGACTCGGACGTCGTTATGTTCATTTATCGAGACGAGTACTACAATCACGATTCCGAACTTCGCGGTATTTCCGAAATCATCGTAGCCAAGCAGCGTAATGGTTCCACTGGTACCGTTAACCTGGCATGGTTGGGTCAGTACACCAAGTTTGCCAACCTGCTTAAGAAGAAGGATGGCCCTGGCGGCGGAGACGCTGGTCAGAATGCTGGTTAAAAGAAAAAGAGAGCACGACCATATGTGTCGTGCTCTTTTTTCTTTCCTGGCAAATGAACTTTGCATTTAATATAGCTAGATGAACCTTGCATTTAACTCAAGTGGATGAACTTTATGTTTTTTTCTGGACGAATATTCTAATTTACGAGCTCAGTAAATACTCCTTATATTTCTTAACAATATCCTGCAGGTATTCCAAATTTCTGAACACATCCCCGGTTTCAATGGAATGATTAGCATCCTCATAGCAATAGAGAGGAATGCCGTGCTCCTTGCATCCCTGAATTAGTTCTTCGGTATTCATGCGTGGGTCGGCCTTTCCGTGGAAGGCAATGCCATTATGCTGCATGAAAGGAATGGTTTCCGGAATTGGTGTGCAGTAGCAATTACGAAGGTAGGGAATGGAATCTTCCGTGGCCAGAGATTTATCAGAGGCGGCAAGCCCATTTGCCTCAAGTTTCTGGGAATATCTTGCGGCGATGATGGTGCCAATACTTTTGGAAATAAAAGCTATCTGGCTGTAGTCCTGCCATGGGACGGCGTCCAGAACAGGAAGAACCGCGGCTTCAGAACGGCGGAAACATTCTATAGGATCTTCAAAGGGAAGCTCTGTGGGATATTTTAAGTCGATAACCTGGTAGCCGGCGCTTGCCATAAGCTTCTTGCCGAAGTAGAGCAGGGGCTTATCTGCGTGATAACCCATTCCCGGGAAGGTGATACATAATTTATTTGTTGCTTGCTCCTTCATGGTGTCTCCTTTACTCGCCCTGCACACGAATTGATTTATTCAGCAGGACTTTGCTATTCACCCTGCACACGAATTAACTTATTCAGCAGGACTTTGCTATTCACCCTGCACACGAATTAACTTATTCAGCAGGACTTTGCTATTCACCCTGCACACGAATTAACTTATTCAGCAGGACTTCGTCACTCATACTGTATACATTATCGATTACCCAGATGTGCATTTCCTTGGCGCGCTGCTTGAAGAAGGAAGTGCCGCTGGCAGAATTGTCAGCAGGAAGTGCCATAATCAGAGCCTTCTTTGCGTAGTTGCCACCGAAACGGTGGGTTACTGTCTGCAACTCGTGGAGAGCCAGAGAACCGGCCCTGCCGCTCTTGCAGGAAATGAAGGTAGGAATGACGGAACGCATAAGGATAACGTCAATCTCATTTACCGTATCGTAGGTGGTATCCATATAGCGCTTGTAATCGCTGGCGAACTGTTTTTTCTGCTCCTGGGTTTTATTGCCGTTCCAGTCAATGACAGCGCTGATAATCTCGTCATTGAAGATGTCAGGTCTTCGGGATGCCACTTCATAAACGTGGAGTTCCAGAATGTTGCCGGTTTTAGTAATGATATTTTTAATTTCCCGATTTTTGAACTGGAAGCGTATGCGCTTTGGCTGATCAGAAAAGTACTTCAACTTGCCCATATGCTGCAGATCATAGAAGACAGAAATGGCTTCTCGCAACTGATTCTTAGGAATGGTATAGGTTCCTTTTTCATCGCAGGGATAATTCTTAATGGCGTCCTCAATAATGGCGCCATAGCGATTCCACTTGTGGCGGAGTTTACGGGCGATTTCCCAGATATCCCGAATGTCAGCCTTAAATTCGTCAGTGAATTTCCAAGAGGAATAGTTGCCAGTCTGGTTGGTAAGAAGACCACCATGCAAAATGATATTTTCCCGGACGGTCATATTGATATTGTCCTGACGAGTGGTGATACTGCCGTCGGGGCCAATGGTGATTTCAGTGGAAGTGAAGGGATCAATACGCAGGCATTTCAATTTTTTCTGTGCGCTGATGTAACCAAAGGCAATGAGAATCATTTCGTTGCCACCAGTAAGCTCATAATAAGCGTCTGGGTATTCGTCAGAAATCTCCTGCAGAGTTGCGATACATTCGTCTAAATCATCGCGAGGGACTTCAATAAACTCCAGGATAGTTTCAGGGGAACGGATGGCAGCGAAAGCCTGGAGAGATTCCATCTTACGTGTCAGCATAGTGGCCTTCATACCAAGATAAATCACACGATCGGGTTTATATTGAAGAAGACACATGACATTTTCCAATGCTTCGTCCGAGAAAAATTCTACAAATGTACCAGCCATATTAAGACCTCCCCTCACAAATATATCTACAGTATACACCAAAATTGCAAAGAATAGAGGGGTTTGCTATAATCATCTTTTGATAAAAGCCGTGAAAAATAAGGCTTTAGACAATGAAAAACGTGATCAGGAATCAGGTAAAAGGGAAAATAAATGGCAGATCAGAATAAAACAAATATGGCGAAGCTCCTTTCCGAAAAAAAGGCTGAAGTAGAAAAGGAAGCAAAAGAAGCAGAAAAGAAAACCGCTCCAAAGCCAGAAGCAAAAATGGAAGAGAAAGATGTAGCGAAAGCCACAGAAAAAAATGAAGAGAAGGCTGTAGCGAAAGCGACAGAAAAAATGGAAGAGAAAGCTGCAGCGAAAGCCACAGATAAAATTGAAGAAAAAGCTGCAGGGAAGGAAGTAAAGAAGGCTGCAGCAAAGCAGGATGTAAAGCCTGTAAAGAAGGAAACTAAGGATACAAAGAAAGCTACAGCAAAGCAGGATGTAAAGCCTGTAAAGAAGGAAACTAAGGATACAAAGAAAACTGCTGCTAAGAAGGATACAAAGAAGGAAACTAAGAAGCCAGCTACATCCTATCTCTTCTTTGGTGCTTTCTTAAAGGCGGTAGTCATTCTTTTGATTTTCGTAATCCTGGGAATGGGCGCATACCTTACCAAGAATCTAATTCAAATTTATAAAAATGGTGCCACAACAGAAATCGATGAATCCGTATTCGGTAATGATAATCAGGTGGATGACCTGCTGATGGCTACACCAGATGAAGCAGATACAGAGGAAACTGTGGAAGAAGCAAGTTCAGATGAGGCAGAGGAAGATCAGGGTATCACAACACCGGTTGTGGTATTGAATGGTACGAATACTCCTGGTATTGCAGGATACTATCAGCAGAAGATTCAGGATTTGGGCTATTCTAATGTGACTGCTGCAAATTATCAGCCAGTGGATGGTGCCACAAGTGCCAATACAAAAATCTATGTTTCGGCTGAGGGAATGGGTGAAGATATGAAAGCCCTTTTCGCGGATCCTACATATATAACAGGAAAGATTGATTCTTCAACAGCCATTGATAATGATGGAAATCCTCTGGATCTTAGCAAGACGGATATCATTATTGTAGTGGGTGAAAGTGATCAGACAATGCAGTAAAGGGTAACAAATATGTTAAAAAACGCGCGACGGAAAATACGTCGCGCGCTTTCTTTTGTCAAGAAACGTTATAGACCGTAAAAGTCGGTCAAAAAATGCAAACGTATTTATAAATAGGCGGGGAAAGTTTCGTACTATATAATGGAATAAAGTTGATATGAAAAGCCAAGATTTTTTATATTTGCGAAAAATAAGCAAATATATGCGCAAAATCTGCAAACGGCCATAAAAATGTGCAAATTTCATTTAGAAAAATTGGTAATAAAATTGTAACAAAGTTTGGAAAATTACACAAAAAATGCAATTTACCAATGACAAAAAAGAGGTATTTTTGGTAATTATTCATAGTATCGAGTGGGGTATGGTCAAATTAAACAAATTCGATTTCAATTCTTTATGCAACAAATACATAGTTAAAAACGAGGGGTTGTTATATGATATTCGCAGTTGAAACACAACATTAATTATGCAACTAACAGGAGGGTTAGATAATGGCAGGTTTACAGCTTAAGAACATCTACAAGATTTACCCAAACGGCTTCAACGCTGTTAAGGATTTCAATCTTGACATTCAGGATAAGGAATTTGTTATCTTCGTAGGTCCATCTGGTTGTGGTAAGTCTACAACACTTCGTATGATCGCAGGTCTTGAAGATATTTCTTCAGGTGAGCTTTGGATCGGCGATAAGATGGTAAATGAAATCGAACCAAAGGACAGAGATATTGCGATGGTATTCCAGAACTACGCTCTGTATCCACATATGTCAGTATATGACAACATGGCATTTGGTCTGAAGCTTCGTAAGGTTCCAAAGGAAAAGATTGATAAGCAGGTTCATGAAGCAGCTAAGATTCTTGAAATCGAGCACCTTCTTGATCGTAAGCCAAAGGCTCTTTCAGGTGGTCAGAGACAGCGTGTAGCTATGGGACGTGCTATCGTTCGTGAGCCAAAGGTATTCCTTATGGATGAACCTCTGTCAAACCTCGATGCAAAGCTTCGTGTACAGATGCGTGTAGAAATCTCTAAGCTTCATCAGAGACTTCAGACAACAATCATCTACGTAACACATGACCAGACAGAAGCTATGACACTTGGTACTCGTATCGTAGTTATGAAGGATGGTGTTATCCAGCAGGTTGACACACCTCAGAACCTTTACGATCATCCATGCAACCTCTTCGTTGCTGGTTTCATGGGAATGCCTCCTATGAACTTCATCGATTGTAAGGTTGTTAAGTCAGGCGCTGACGTTCTCCTTATGTTCGGTTCTCATTCCATCAAGGTTCCAGAAGCAAAGGCTAACAAGCTTATCGCTGGTGGCTTCATTGATAAGGAAGTTGTACTTGGTATCAGACCAGAAGATATCCATGATGAACAGCTCTTCATTGAGTCTTCCCCTGAGTCAGTTATCGACGCTCGTATCAACATTTACGAAATGCTTGGTGCTGAAGTATATCTGTACTTCTCAATCGATCAGTTCGATATCACAGCAAGAGTAAATGCTCGTACAACAGCTCGTCCTGGTGATACAGTACAGTTTGCATTCGACCTTTCTAAGATTCATATCTTCGATAAGGAAACAGAAGAAATTATTGCTAACTAGTCCGCTACAACTAGGTCTCATCTAAGTTGTGAAAATAAAAGGGAAATACAGTGAAAACTGTATTTCCCCTTTTTTTTATGCCTTGATTTTGGTATAATCGGTTGGATTGTAGTAGTGTGCCTAGGTCTATTACTAGGGCGTTTCTAAGAAATTTAACTGCAATACAATCCTACAGAAAATGCGCATTTGGCAAATGAAATGTGCTTAAAAATAACATTTTCCGTCTGAAAGAAGACTAAGGGGTTATCAGAAGAGGAGAGGGATAATAATGATTTCAAACCAGATTTTACAGGAGACCATTGATGGCATTCATACCATCACGAAAGTAGAGTTCATCGTTATGGACGTAGATGGCCGTGTTCTCGCAAAGACCATGGAAGACAGTCCAGCAAATTATGAAGATGCAGTCGTTGCTTTTGCTGAATCACCAGCAGAAAGCCAGTCACTGCTTGGTTATCAGTTCTTCAAGGTAAATGATGACAAGCAGGTTGAATATGTAATTATGGCTGCAGGCGATACAGATACAACTTACATGGTTGGTCGTATGGCATCTTTCCAGATTCAAAACCTACTGATTGCTTATAAGGAGCGTTCTGATAAGGATAACTTCATCAAGAATCTGCTGCTTGATAATCTCCTCCTGGTTGATATTTATAATCGTGCTAAGAAGCTTCACATCGATACAGAAGTTAAGAGATGTGTTTATATTATTGAGACAAAGACAGAGAAGGATACAAATGCCCTGGAGACTGTCCGCAACATGTTCTCATCTTCTGCAAATGATTTTGTAACTGCTGTTGACGAAAAGAATATTATTCTGGTTAAGGAAGTTAAGAACAGCGAAACATATGTTGAGCTGGAGCAGGCTGCAAATGTGATTGTGGATATGCTGAACACAGAGGCTATGTCATCTGTACACGTAGCATACGGTACAATCGTAAATGAAATTAAGGAAGTATCTCGTTCTTACAAAGAAGCTAAGATGGCTCTGGACGTTGGCAAGATCTTCTACAGCGACAAGAACATCATCGCTTACAACAATCTGGGTATTGGCCGTCTGATTTATCAGCTTCCAATTCCACTTTGCCGTATGTTCATCAAGGAAATCTTCGATGGCAAGTCACCTGACGATTTCGATGAAGAAACAATTACAACAATCAACAAGTTCTTCGAGAACAACCTGAATGTATCTGAAACATCACGTCAGCTCTACATCCACAGAAATACACTGGTTTACCGTCTGGATAAGATCCAGAAGGCAACAAACCTTGACTTAAGAGTATTTGACGATGCCATCACATTTAAGATTGCACTGATGGTGGTTAAATATATGAAATATATGGAGACACTTGATTTCTAAATTCATGCAAATGAGTTGCCCTGAATTAGGAAAATGGAATGCCTGCGCAGTCCATTTGCAGGGCGGAATGAAGAATCCATAGTTTGGAAGGAAAAGGAAATGATTACATTAGAGCATGTTACCATGAAATATCCTACAGGCACGGTTGCCCTGAACGATATTAATGTACACATCGAAAAGGGCGAGTTCGTATTCGTTGTAGGAACCTCTGGTTCTGGTAAAACAACATTTATTGAACTTCTCTTACATGAACTGACGCCTACAAAGGGAAAGATTAAGGTTGCCGGTTACGATTATTCAAAGATTAAGGGCAGACAGATTCCTCGTCTCCGCAGAAAGCTGGGCGTGGTATTCCAGAACTTCCGTCTTCTTAAGGATCGTACCGTTTATGAAAATGTAGCTTTTGCACAGCGTGTTATTGAAACACCTGCAAGATATATTCGCCGTCAGGTTCCAGCTGTTCTTACAATGGTTGGCCTTGCAGATAAGTATAAGTCTTATCCAAGACAGTTATCTGGTGGTGAGCAGCAGAGAGTTGCTATTGCACGTGCCATCGTAAATAAGCCAGACATCATCCTTGCCGATGAGCCTACAGGTAACCTGGATCCTAAGAATTCATGGGAAATCATGAATCTTTTGGAAGATATCAATGCTCGTGGTACAACCGTTGTTGTTGTAACCCATAACAAGGATATCGTTAATGCAATGAAAAAACGCGTTATCACAATTAAGCATGGCGTAATTGTGAGCGATCAGCAAAAGGGAGAGTATATCGATGAGGATTAGTTCAGCTGGATATAGTGTGAAGCAGGGCTTTAAGAACATTCGAAGAAATCTTCTTTTTTCTCTTGCTTCTATTGGTACAATTATTGCTTGTCTTTTCATCTTTGGTCTGTTCTATGCGGTTGTAGTAAACTTCCGTGCAGCAATCCAGAAGATTGAAGGCAGTATTTCTATTTCTGTATTCTTTGATGAGGGTCTTAGCGAGTCAGCTATGGAATTGATTGGAGAGCAGATTAAAACCCGTAGTGAAGTAAACACATGTGACTTTATTTCTGCAGACGATGCATGGAAAGAGTTCTCTGATCAGACTTATGATGATCCAGAGCAGGCTCGTGCAGCCTTCGGCAGCGATAACCCACTGGTAAACTCAGCATCTTACAAGATTACTTTGAAGGATGTTAGTAAGCAGGCTGACTTTGTTCAGTTCCTGAATAATATTGAGGGTGTTAGAAAAGTAACAAGTTCAGAATATACAGCAGATTCCATTTCTGCCATTAACGCATTCGTTGGTTATGCCTCACTGGGTATCATTCTGATTCTTTTCCTGGTATCTATCTTCCTGATCAACAATACAATCACCATCGGTATTACCGTTCGTCGTGAAGAAATCAAGATCATGAAGCTGATTGGTGCGACAAATGCATTTGTCCGCAGCCCATTCATCGTAGAAGGTATCATCATTGGACTGATTGGTTCTATTATTCCAATTGTCCTTCTTTATTACTTATATGGCATTGTTATCAACTACATTGCTGGACGTTTCTCAATTCTTAGTTCACTCTTTAGCTTCCAGCCTGCAAATGAACTGTTCTCAGTTCTTGCACCTGTGACAATTGCCATCGGTCTTTCAATCGGTTTCTTCGGATCAATGATCACAACAAGAAAGCATCTGAAAGTTTAATCAGTAAACAAAACATTCCCGCAGTTCATTTGCCTGAAGAGGCTTGGTCTGCGGGTTGTTGTCTTATTTAGTATTCTCAGGAGTAAATTAGCCTTATTGCACAAGGGCATATAAACATTGCTAATTTGAAGGGTAAGGGTATGAGACGTTTCTCTCATTCAAAATTAATAGCCACAATTCTTACGGGAACTTTTCTGGTGGGAGGCGTTGGCATGGGACATACCGCTTTGGTTGCGTCAGCAAATCTGCAGTCCCAAGAGGTGGTGCTTTTTGATAACACTGCCACAGCCGGGGACGCAAATCAGGCTGGCACAGATTCCAGCTCGGCCAGGGAAAATGGCGATAATGTAAGTATTCCAACAACCACAACCACAAGTGGCACCACAGTATATACAAACTCTGGTATTTCTGCTTTGCAGACGGAGTTAAGCCAGACCCAGGCGAACAAGGCCGCCATTCAGCAGGTGCTGAATGATATGCTGGAGAACCAGAACAGTTTCATTGAAAATCTTCAGGAGCTGGACGCGCAGATTCTGGAGTATCAGGATAAAATTGATCAGCTGCAGGTTCAGCAGGAAATCGCCCAGAATACAGTGGATTATCTGTCTGTAGAGCTTGCCTCTGCCCAGGATGCAGAGTCGGAGCAGTACGAAAGACTGAAGGCTCACATTCAGGACGAATATGAAAATGGTAATTTCTCTTATTTAGATATTCTCTTTGGTCAGACCAAGCATCTGAATTACATTCCTATGGAAGAAAGAATGGAGTACATTCAGCAGGTTGATTCCTATGATCAGAGAGCTTTGCAGGAACTGACAGATGCCAGGCAGACTGTGGCAGATAAGGAAGCACTTTATCTATCTATGTGTGACGATATTGACCTTCTGGAAGATATTTACACCACAGAGCAGGAAACACTGAACGACCTGTCTACTGCAAAGGAAGCCCAGATTAATCAGTATCAGATCGAAATTGATGAAACTCAGTCGGATCTGGATACCCTGGATGAACTGGAGAATCAGCAGAGCGCCCAGATTGCGGAGATTGAAGCCAAGTATCAGGCGGCCATTGCGGCATCTACCCTGACTTACAATGGCGACACCTTCCTCTGGCCAATGCCAACTTCTACCACAATTACATCCACCTTCGGTTATCGTGATAAGCCTAGTGTAGAAGGGGCCACATCCTATCATGGAGGTATTGATATTGCCTGTAGCGAGGGCTCTGAAGTATTGGCCGCAGCAGATGGCACAGTCATCTATGCATCCTATCTGGGAACTGCGGGTAATGCAGTGGTTATCAGTCATGGTTCCGGTGTATCCACTTGCTACTATCACCTTTCCGCATACAATTGTTCGGTGGGTGATTCCGTAAGTCGAGGTCAGGTCATCGCCTATTCAGGAAACACAGGCGCATCCACAGGTCCTCACTTACATTTCTCAGTTCGACTGAATGGTTCTTACGTAGACCCAATGCCTTATCTGGGTTATTAAAACAATAAATCCCTATGCAAATGAACTGCGCATGGAAATATCTGTTTCTATGGTGGAAACAGATATCATGGCAATCTCATTTTCCATATATTTCTGCGGGGGCAGGAATCTTTTGACATCAAGGAGTAGACAATGAAGAAGCAGGTTCTTAAATGGAGCAAAAAAGTTTTAGCAGTAACTGGTGTAATTGTAATGAGCATATCCCTTCTTGCAGGTTGTGCAGCTGGAAAAGGCCAGGAGCAGAATGATGCAACAGCCAGCAGCACCGATGCATTTGACATCAATAGTGAGGACACCAGAAGTAAGACAGAAGAAATTGAAAAACTGATAGATGATAAGTTTTATTTTGAAGAGGATGCAGCCACAGAAGAAGAGAGCTACTATGATGGCATTATGGCTGGTCTCAACGATCCTTATTCTGTTTACTATACTAAGGATGAATATCAGAAGTTAATGGAAGATGACGGTGGTGTTTACTACGGTATTGGCGCCACGGTTTCCAAGAATCCAGATACAAATCTGATTTATGTTGTAAAGCCACTTCGTGGCAGCCCAGCGGAAGATGTTGGACTTCAGAAGAACGATGTCTTTGTAGAAGTTGATGGAACTCCTATTACAAAGGACATGGAACTGGAAGAAGTTGTTAAACTCATTCGTGGTAAAGAGGGCACAGTTGCTCACTTAAAGATGTATCGTGAAGGCGAAGATGATTACCTGGAGTTTGATGTAACTCGCCGTCAGGTACAGAATATTACAGTAGATTACAAGATGCTGACAGATGATATTGGTTATATATCTGTTGAGCAGTTTATTGATAACACACCGGATCAGTTCAAGGATGGTATTGATGCTCTGGAAGCTGAAGGTGCAAAGAGTCTGATTCTTGATTTTAGAAACAATCCAGGCGGAAGCCTGGCAGCTGTTCTGCAGATGGCAGACTACATTATCGCAGACGATGCCAAGGCGGATGGCGCTGATAAGGCAGGATTACTGCTTGAAACAAAAGATAAAAATGGTACAATCATTGAATCATATTCTTGCACAGATGAGCATTCTGTAGATTTACCTATGGTGGTGCTTGCCAACGAGAATTCAGCATCTGCTTCAGAAATCTTTACAGGATGTATGAAGGATTATGGTGTTGCCAAAGTAATCGGTACAACCACATTTGGTAAGGGTATTGTGCAGCAGATTGTTCCATTATCTGATGGTTCTGCAATCAAACTTACGATTGCTAAGTATTTCACACCTTCCGGTGCGGATATTCACAAGAAGGGCATTGCTCCTGACATTGAAGTAGAACTGGATGAATCTATTGCAAATAAGAACCTTGCAAACATCGACCCTGCTGAAGACAATCAGTTGCAGCGTGCTGTTAAGGAACTGGGCGGAAAACCACTGGAGCCAGAAACAGCAAGTGATGGAGATGCAGAGTAAGGCAAAGCAAGAAAAGCAAGTAAGGAAAAACAAGAAAAGCAAAGTTAGAAGAGTGTCTTGCAGGAATGATTTTGAATGTACGACAAGTACATTTGCAAGATAAGTTTTAAAGAAATATAATGAGTCACATCTGCTGAAAGGCAGTCAACATAGTTAAGAGGAGAATAACATGGAAAGAGAACTGATCATTGTCCTGGATTTTGGTGGACAGTACAATCAGCTGATTGCACGTCGTGTTCGTGAATGTAATGTTTACGCAGAAGTGCATTCTTATGAAAAACTGACCCTTGACCAGATCAAAGAAATGAATCCAAAGGGTATCATCTTCACAGGTGGTCCAAACAGTGTATACGGTAAGGATTCAGCAACTTATGACTCAGCAATTTTTGACCTTGGAATTCCAATTCTTGGTATCTGCTACGGCGCGCAGCTGATGGCATACCTGCTGGGTGGAACTGTTAAGACAGCTCCAGTTAGCGAATATGGTCATACAAAGACAGAACTTACAAAGGAAGATTCAGCAATCTTTGATAAGATTCCTGGTCAGGTTACAACATGGATGAGCCACACAGACTACATCGCAGAGGCTCCAGCTGGATTTGAAATTACAGCTCATACAAAGGACTGCCCTGTCGCAGCCATGGAAAATGAAGCGCGTGGTTTCTATGCCGTTCAGTTCCATCCGGAAGTAAACCATACAGAGTACGGTTCAGACCTGCTCCGCAATTTCGTTTATAACGTTTGTAAATGTAAGGGCGACTGGAAGATGGATTCCTTCGTTCAGGCAACTGTTGAACAGCTCCGTGCAAAGATCGGAAATGGTAAGATCCTCCTTGCTCTTTCTGGTGGCGTTGATTCATCTGTTGCAGCTGCTCTTCTTGCCAAGGCAGTTGGTAAGCAGCTTACTTGCGTATTCGTAGATCACGGCTTGCTTCGTAAGGACGAAGGCGACCAGGTTGAGGCTGTATTCGGTCCTAAGGGTCAGTTCGACCTGAACTTTATCCGTGTAAATGCAGCAGACAGATACTACGCAAAGCTTGCTGGTGTTACAGAACCAGAAGCAAAGAGAAAGATTATCGGCGAAGAATTCATTCGTGTATTTGAAGAAGAATCTCTCAAGATTGGTGCTGTTGATTTCCTTGCACAGGGAACAATCTACCCTGACGTTATCGAATCAGGTCTAGGTAAGTCAGCAACAATCAAGTCTCACCACAACGTAGGTGGACTTCCAGAGAACATCTCATTTAAGGAGATTGTTGAGCCACTTCGCATGCTCTTCAAGGATGAAGTTAGAAAGGCTGGTCTTGAACTTGGCCTTCCAGAATACCTTGTATTCCGTCAGCCATTCCCAGGCCCAGGTCTTGGAATCCGTATCATCGGTGAAGTAACAGCTGAGAAGGTTAAGATCGTTCAGGACGCAGATGCAATCTACCGCGAAGCCATCGATACAGCTGTAAGAGAAGGAAAGATGAAGGCAAAGCCAAACCAGTACTTTGCAGCACTTTCTAACATGCGTTCCGTAGGTGTAATGGGCGACTTCAGAACATACGACTATGCCGTAGTTCTCCGTGCTGTAAACACATCAGACTTCATGACAGCAGATTGTACAGAAATCCCATTCGAAGTACTTCAGAAAGTAATGAACAGAATTATCAATGAAGTAAAAGGCGTTAATAGAGTAATGTGGGATCTCACGAGTAAACCACCTGGAACAATTGAACTTGAATAATTTTCAAAAGCTCGCAAAGCCTTGTGAAATGGGCATTTGCGAGCTTGTTTTTTGCCTTGTGGTACTATTTTGGTACTAAAGTGAGCTGTGCAGGAATAGAAAATTTATGGCTTGGAATGCTTACATTTCACAGACAGCAGTTTTCTATTCCTATAGGGCGAACGTCCTTCATCGAGATGCAACGAAGCGGAATCGAGATGGTGCACAGCGGATGGAATTATGTTTTACGCCAGAGGCCATGTTATTTTCCACTCAAAATATTCATTTGGAGAATGCCGGCAGAGTACAGCAGAAATCCAAAAAATATCAGCAGGGACAAATGGGGAAAGGAAATATCAATGAAAGAGATAATCCTCAGAGATGCTAAGATGTGTGCATATGCTGCCGGGAATGTGGAGCATTTTAAATATCTGATGAAAAGACTTGGATATGTATTCAAGAAAGATACGTGGATGGAAGTGCAGGCACCGGGATTTCGATATTATCACAAACTTACAAAGCTATATCGGTTAAGGATCGTAGAGCAGAAGCACTTTGTAGTCGGTGGAGCAAAGTATACAGAGGATTTGAAGAAGTTTCATCAGTTATAGGACGAATATCTGCTGATTGTAAATAATGACATCAAAAGTGTTGTGGATCTTGTGGATTTCATAGGGGAGCAGGAAGAAAAAATCCAGCAGATTGAGGACAGACAGAAGGAGAATACAGAGAAAGTTCTAGCCGGAAACGCTGTATAAAGAATAAAGAGCAGTACCGGGAATATCAGATATGGCATATGGAAGTGCAGGAAGAACTGGATGAACTGAAGCAGGAGAAAATGGAAATTAAGAGGCAGATACAGCTTGCTGATGACATTATAAAAGAAGATTTGTATACGGCTTATCATGTGGTGTCGGGGAATGAGGAGATTGTTGCAGACAGGAAGATTGAGATACCGAGGATGGAAGAGGATACTGAGGTTGAGAAAGTAACGGCAACAGTCGTTGAGCCTGATAGAAATGTTGAGGTGATGAATCCTAACAATATTCAGAATGAAATAGGCAGATAGAAAGAGCAAGCTGATAGTGCGAGAAAACAACAGACTGATTTAGATAGCATAGGAATATCAGAGATTCATAATTTGTCTGATGTGAATGTGACAAGAATGGACGAAAATATAACTGATGTAACAGGTAAAAGTGAAATTGTTGAACTTAAAGAAAAAAGAGTCTGTGGACAAAGCTGGCGGAATTGTCAGGAGATATCAGAGCTTGGTGGCTATGAGAAAGTCAGTGATTCTGTTAAGGTTGATGTATTTGGATTTGATATTGCTGGTGTAAGTGGAAGCATAAGGTTATTCTCAGATGTAATGAAAAGGCTGGAGATAAAATTGGATGGGGATGAGCTCTATGAAGCGTTTTAGAGGATTTATGATGAAGCAGTTAGTAGAGCTGCTGATAAAGAAAAGATGAAAGATAGAATGTGGAATAAGGGCAGAGGGAGGTGATTCTTCTGCTCAATTTTTTGTGGATAATTATATGCATGATTTCGAGAACTCGAAATTTGTAATTACATAAGCAAAATACTGATGATATAATAAAAATCAAGATAAAAGGACTATTTGACGTGATAATCGGAGGAAATAACATGTCAGAAAATCAAGTAAAAATAACTTATAAACCTTTATGGAAGTTGTTAATTGATAGGGATATGACGAAAACTGAATTGAGAAAGAAAACACAGATAGCACCAAGTACATTTACCAAAATGAACAACAATCAACAAGTATCGTTAGATATTCTAGCTAGGATATGTGTTGAATTGAAATGTGGCTTTGATGATATTGTGGAAATAGAACGATAGTGATATTGCAAAACGAAGAAATATGTACAAATAAATATAGCAAGGTGCTAATAGAAAGGAATTTATAAATGGCAATTCAAAATAATGCTAATATTGGATTTGAAAAACAAATATGGGATGCGGCTTGTGTTCTTTGGGGACACATTCCGGCAGCAGAATACAGAAAGGTTATTGTAGGACTTATTTTTCTGCGTTACATATCAAGTGCATTTGAAAAAAGATATCAACAGCTTGTTGATGAGGGCGATGGTTTTGAAGATGATAAGGATGCATACGCAGAAGATAATATTTTTTTTGTACCGGAGGATGCCCGTTGGAGCAAGATTGCTTCTGCAGCACATACTCCAGAAATCGGTACTGTTATTGACGATGCAATGAGAGCTATTGAAAAGGAAAATACAACTCTTAAAAATGTGCTTCCAAAGAATTATGCAAGTCCAGATTTGGATAAACGAGTATTAGGCGAGGTTGTTGATCTTTTTACCAATATGGATATGGGAGATACAGAAGAAAGCAAAGATCTTCTCGGCAGAACATACGAGTATTGTATTCAGCAGTTTGCAGCATACGAAGGGGTTAAAGGTGGCGAGTTCTATACTCCTGCAAGTATCGTTAAAACAATCGTTGCTATTTTGAAACCATTCAAAAATTGTCGTGTATATGAAATAAAGACCATTGGATTGATACAAAGATACGATACGCACAGACAACAGAATAGGCTTAAAACCGCTTGATAGAAGGCTTTTTGAAATGCAGGATTTCGGAAGCCTTCTTTTTTTGCCTTTTTTGCAGTGTTTGACGAGCAACGGATAGCAGCTGAGAGAATGGGTGGGTGCAAACAATGAACGATAGCAGAAAAGAGGTATCGTTCATTGTGAGCCATCGTGTAAAGGGTATTAGGTATCGTTCAGTGTGTGCAACAAGATAAATATCAACAAATATAATGAAATAGCAGATAAAGCAACAAAATATCAGAAAACTACTTGAAATTTGATTTGGAAAGAGGTATAATATAATCTGTATTTTTGCGTTTATTTCACGAACCGCAGAGGTGATTTTATGATTGAAAATAGTTTAATGGATGACAATTACATAAGTATTGATGATGCTGCGGCGTATTTAGGAATAAAGACAGTCACTTTGCGCAACTGGATAAAGAAAAAACCAGACATTCCGGCACATCGTGTGGGGAAACTCTGGAAGTTTAAACGTTCTGAACTTGATGAATGGATAGCCAGTGGGAAAAGCGCGGAGTAATCATCAATACATTAGGAAGGAAGAATTACGATGCCTGAGATCAGATTATATAACGAGGACTGTATAGCAGCCATGAAAAAAGTGGAGGATAAATCCATAAGCCTGATTGTTACAGATCCTCCATACAACCTTGGAAATTTCATGAAGAATAGAGATACCAATCTTAGCAAAATGCGAGATAACTTTTTTGGTTCTGCCGGTTGGGATGATATGGAATTTGATGAGTGGGAAAAATCAATGGATGACTTTTTTAAGGCGGCGGCAAAAGTCATGAGAAAAGGCGGCACAATGATTGTATTTATGGCAATTATTAAAGTTGAAACCATCATTCGGTTGGCTGAAAAACATGGCTTTTATTATAAGACGACGGGCATATGGCATAAAACAAACCCGATGCCAAGAAACATGAATTTGCATTTTGTAAATTCAACAGAAGCTTGGATATATTTCACATACAAAACTCGAACCGGAACCTTTAATAATAGTGGGGCCTTGATTCATGATTTTATAGAGACATCGGTTACTCCGAATGGAGAACGAAGATATGGTAAGCATCCAACACAAAAACCGGAAAGTTTAATACAACATTTTGTAGAAATATTATCCAATGAAAATGAGTGGGTTCTTGATCCATTTATGGGAAGCGGAACGACAGGTGTTGTTGCCAAGAGAACGGGACGAAATTTCATTGGTGTTGAATTGAATAAGGACTATTTTGAAATTGCAAAGTCCAGAATAGAGGGAAAACAAAATGAAACCAACAGTAATTGATTTATTTGCCGGTGTAGGTGGCTTATCGCTTGGATTTGAAATGCGAGGATTCAATGTGCTTGTGGCAAATGAATACGATAAATCAATTGCTGCTGCTTACACAGCAAACCACAAAAGCACAAAAATGATTGTTGGAGATATAACCTCGCTGGATTTGGATAAAACCTTTGGGCAGTATAAGGGAAAGGTTGATGTTGTCATCGGGGGCCCGCCCTGCCAGGGATTTTCACAAAAAGGTCAGAGAAAAACCATTCATGATGCGAGAAATTTTTTGTTTAAATACTATGTTGCAGTGGTGAAACTTGTTTCTCCGAAGTATTTTGTGATGGAGAATGTACCAAATCTGCTTACCGCCGAGGGTGGGTATTTCCGTAAAGAGATAGAAGAATTATTCAACGATATGGGGTATTCATTACAATATGGTGTATTGAATGCATCTGATTATGGAGTACCACAGAATCGCCGTAGAGCTGTAATTATTGGAAAATTAGGAGGAGATGCACCATGTCTTCCGAAGCCAAAGAGCAATACAGTTACGATATGGGATGCAATTAGTGACTTGGCGTTTCTTGAGTCTGGAGAAGGACAAGACGAGCAAGCATACAAAATGCCGCCCGAAAGTGAATATGAAAAACTTCTTAGGAAAAATTCCGAGGTATTATACAACCATGTTGCGACCAAGCATTCGGCATTAGCCTTAGAGAGACTTGCGCTGATTCCACCGAATGCAGGAAGAGAGGTATTACCTAAAGAGCATCTTACCAAGTCGATTTATAGTGGAACATGGACTCGAATGAGAAAAGATGAAATATCAGTCACTATCACAACAAGATTCGATACGCCGTCTTCAGGAAAGTTTACACATCCATTTTTAAACAGAGCGATTACAGTTAGAGAGGCCGCACGTATTCAATCATTTCCAGATACGTTTCGTTTTGTTGGAAACAAGGGTTCTCAAATGAAACAGGTCGGGAATGCTGTACCACCGTTATTGGCTGCGGCTGTTGCCGAGGTAATTATGAAGGATATGAAGGAGGAGTTAAAGAATGAACAGACCAGATAATATATCGGTATATGATGAGCTTGATTTAAAACTTGGAATCAAATCATCGCTTCCTCATGTTAAAAGTACTATTGCACTGGCTATCTTACTGTGGGAATGTGCCGACAGACCGTCAGAGTTAATTTATTCTGTACAAAATAACGATGGAATCGTAATGACAGATGATTTGGATCAGTGGGTCATTGATTACTTGGCAGACATTTGTACAGAAGACCGGATTGACAATGAAACGCTGATATCCGCAATTAATGAGAATCAGTTGTTTAAATCTCAAATGGAAGCACTAATTGTTGCATTTGAGCTTGTCTGGAAACTCGCAAAAGTCAGTTTTGTTGATGAGAACAAGGCAGCAAGTGCTGAACGCACTGGAGGTACCAGATACCCCAAAAAGCTGATTTACACAATAAATGCTGATATTATTCACTGCCTGATTGAAAGTAACAGGGATGCTTATGTCAGAGTGTTGCTGGCGTGGATAGGGTTCAATGTTAATAGTGATCCTGAATGCGAAGAACAACTCTGCCAAATGTTGTCTGTTCTGTCGGAGGGAGCTGTATTTAAACTTACCGATGGAGAGCGAGACGTTATATTTAATCAGAATAGTTTATACAGGAAACTATTAGAGACACATGACTCAGTTGATATCAATGGGGATAAAGAAGCTAAGGGCTCCTTACGCATTCTAAAATCGCTACTGTCGGATGGACTAAATCCGTTCTTGAAATATTCAAATGGAGTTGTTAGTACCAACGAACAAAAAGCCGCTGAATTAGAAGCGTATCAAGAAAGAGTGGATACCTTTTTGCGTTTGTCAGCAACAAAAGTTATTGGGTTAGAAGATGTTGACGCAGCGAATGAAGGCATCACTCCGCAAGAATATGAAGCTAATCGCTTGACGACAGGATGTAATGTATTGCTCTATGGAGTTCCAGGTTCCGGAAAGAGTTATACTATCGAACATGAGTATTGTAAACCAGGCAGTCAGGTTGAGAGACTTGTTTTCCATCCGGATTACACATACTCTGATTTCATTGGCCAAATCTTACCGGCAGTTGATGATAATGGGCAGGTAAGCTATAAGTTTACAGCGGGGCCATTTACTAATATTTTGCGAGAGGCGTATAATCATCCGACTACGGAATATATCCTTATCATCGAAGAAATCAATCGTGGCAATGCGCCTGCTATTTTTGGCGAGGTATTTCAATTGCTTGATCGAAAAGTTGAATACCGCGAGGTTGATGACGATGGATTTCCAATCGGAACAAGTGAGTATGGTATCACAAATGCCAATATTGCAAAGATTGTATATGACGATGAAAAGCATAAAGTGCGAATTCCATCGAACCTCTCTATAATTGGAACAATGAATACATCTGACCAGAATGTATTTACTTTGGATACAGCATTCCAGCGCAGATGGGATATGCGTCTTATTGAAAATAATTTTGAAAATGTAGATCCATCGTTGGCAGATGCGACTATTCTGGACACTTCTGTGACCTGGAAAGACTTCTGCACAGAAATCAACAAGATTGTGGTAGGAAACGGTGCCAGAATGACATCAGCAGAAGATAAGCGTCTGGGTGCATATTTTGTACATCTGCGAGATCTGAAGTTTGATGAAAGAATGGGAGATCTTTCAGATGGCGAATATGACGGTCTGCGTAAAAAGGAAAGTCATAAGCAGCTTACAGATACTGAGAAAGCAAGGCTTGCAGAAGTACGAGATGCGATGAAGCAGAATCGGAAATTCCCAGAAAAGGTAATCAAGTATTTGTGGGATGATGCTTTTAAATTTAATCGAGAGATTATATTTGAAACGACAGAGTACCAAAGTCTGGAACAGGTTATTCGAGCATTTATGTATGCTGAAAAACTTGATAGATTTAAGATGTTTAAGGAGAATGTGAGGAGTGCATTCACAAATCCTGAAGATTAAGGCGGTGGGTTGATATGGATTTAGATGAAGCTTTTGGAAAGCTCTCAGAATTTAATATAAAAGATCACTGCCATGTGAATACAAATGAAGATGGAGACCGCTTTGTCGGCATTAAGGCCGATACCGATGATGCGATGGTTTATTTCCCTATCGGATATCAATTGCCAGACGAAGACAAAGCAATCAGGAATGATATCAGGCATCTTATACAGGTTCTGTCCGAATTCACAACACGTGACGACAGATTGCTTGCGGTTAATAAATTTGCTGCACCACAATCTGTTGATTTTCCAATCAATGCGTATACAAGTGTGATAGAGTACTATTTTGATATTGGTGGAAAATATTATGTAGAAACAGAACAAACATATAAGGTGGCTCCGACCGGAAAGCAAGACTGGGCAAGGACTGCAAGAAAACAAATGCCTTTGGTGCAGTGCAAAAATGGAGTTAGTTCGTTTATATACACAAATTTTGAGGTGCGTTCCACTACTCCAAACGACACAAAGCTCATAACGCTGATTAATAAATACTGTGTATATGAAGCGTTTGAACGATTGGGATGGCTTTATGTTCCGTATAAACCTGAGAAACCGAGCGGATACCCGGATATTAAAACATCAATTCAAATAGTCCGTTCTAAACTTGCAAGTACCTACGATGATAAGAAAAAGCGGCTCTTTCAGGGAATGAAGGATATGCTTGAATACATGGATGAGAAAACATCAGATAAGCAGTTCTATTTTGGAACAGATGATTTTGACCATGTGTGGGAAAAATTGATAGACAGAGCATTTGGAGAACGGGATAAGGAAAAATATTTTCCTCGTTCCAGATGGTTGCTTGATTATGGAAAATATAAAGAAAAGCATCCGCTGATGCCAGATACCATTATGATTTATAATGACAAATATTACATTTTGGATGCTAAGTGTTATAAATACGGAAGAACAGGAATTCCAGACCATTTGCCGAATGGATCATCTATCAATAAACAGATTACCTACGGAGAGTATCTTGAAAAGTATAAAGGAGTGAAAACAGATTCGCTATTTAATGCCTTTATTATGCCATACAATATGGAAGAAAACTATTTTAAGCTGAATTCCTTTGTGGGAAATATTGGAGAAGCCATTGGAGACTGGCGATATAATAAAAAACCGTATGAGCGAATTCAGGGTATTGTTATGGACACCAGATATCTTATGTATCACTATTCAGGAAAACCGTTGAAGGAAAAGGTGGCTCTCGCAGAATGTATTGAAGCTGTTCTGGGAAGAGATGAGATTAAATCAACAGGAGAAAATCCGATAGTACCACCATCATCCCCTGTTACATATACTACTATGCCTACCAGACCTGCATCAATGGTAGCGGAATCGCCAGCACCGTACGGTGTACATGATGAATAATAAAAAGCGAAAAATCCCTTTACTTGGAATTGTCCGAGTAAAGGGATTTTTTCAGTTTTCTTCTTTTTCACGCTTCCTTTTTCTGTATCTGTCCTGGGTAACCCGATTACAGCATTCTGTGCTGCAGTATCTGACTTTTGTGGAGGTTGTTCGTACCAGAAAGTACTTTCCGCAGCGAGGATTATCGCAAGGACGGTATAATTCTAAATCAGGCTTTAAATAGAATATGGAAAAATAAGCAGCGCATAATAATGAATCAACTTTCCAGGAGGGAGACATAGTTTTGGCATTATACACCGGGTGTATTCCCCCAAGATTGGCATTGATTTCTTCACCGACTATATAATCAGCTATTTCAATCAAACCAGCTTTCAAATTGTCGCTGAGATTTTCAATGCGCGGATCAGTACAAAAAGTCAAACTTGAAAGGTCAATAGCTGCAACTTCATGAAAAAAATGAAATAAAACTTCTGTGATTTTTCTATTCATGCCGGTATCTTCTCCGTTTACATACATTGCAGTGATGTTTTTGAATATATCAGATTTAAATCCGGGAACGGAGGAGTAGCCACCTATAATATCATTATATTCGGATATATTGAGTGTTAAATGTCAACTAAAAATGTACAAATATTCCGATATAAAAATGTACAATTTACGATTCTGAGCTATCACTGGTATATTCTTTTAGGCGGTAAGATTTTCCAGATATTGTGACAACATGA
>Ga0129311_1000076_pt1 | contig 97336 bp, 84 predicted proteins | sample Go1ome_FD_94435 | JGI IMG/M metagenome (GOLD analysis project Ga0129311, IMG submission 94435) | Western lowland gorrila individual fecal microbial communities from Wisconsin, USA - Go1022B metagenome | ecosystem: Host-associated > Mammals > Digestive system > Large intestine > Fecal | place... | reverse complement strand
ATCCGTATATCCATGATTTATGGCCAGAGGGAATGACATAGACTTAGAAGCAATCTCTATGAAGAAATGAAAATATGAGAAAAAGCGAGTTAACAAGAGAAAAACAAAGATTATTATGGGAGGTATTTCTATGGAAGATATATTAACACAGGCAGTATTTGATCAAGGGATATGGGTTATAATGTTTACCTTTTTGTTGCTGTACATTATTAAAAACACAGAAAAAAGAGAGGCTAAATATCAGGACTTGCTTGAAAATATTACATCTAAATATGATATTTTAGAAGAAGTGAGGGAACATGTTAAATCCATAAAAGATACACTTGACAAAAACAATGTTTTATAAGCATAGAATGATTTTTGAAAGTATATGTTTACAATTTAGCGTATGATATCTCTTTTTTATGAAAAGGAAGGTATCATATGCTTATACAAATGATCCGGGATATAAAGAATGGCAGTAATGAACAAATGTTACTGATGATAACAAGATTTCAGCCACTAATATCAAAGTATTCGCATTACCTGGGCTATGAGGATGCAGAATCAGAATTGATCTATTTTTTTATATGTTTTATTAAAAAATTTGATGTAGAGAAAATGCATGATGTTGATGATGCGACAATAGTGGGTTATATACATGTGAGTATAAAAAATGAGTATAATCGGCTTTTAAAACAAAAAATTAAAGAAAGAAAAATTATTTGCATTTCTCAACTGGATGAAAATGAACAATATTATATTGATATTGGGACAGCGATAGAGGATGAAATTGATGAAATGAAAGATATTATGGATAAAGTTTTAACAGAAAGAGAAAAAAATATAATAAAGTTAATATACTATGATGGAATTTCAGTAAAGGAGATTGCAGATATGCAAAAAAGAACGCGTCAAGCAGTAAATCAAGAAAAGAAACGTGCATTATGTAAGCTGCGTAGGTGCATGTAACAATATTTTTTTTTGAATAAGAAAACTACAAATGAATCGCTTGCACTTTGAGACTTTTCGATGAAATTTATAGCAAATTCTCAATAGACAAATATTAAAAAGTTGATTATAATAATTCATGTTAGTTATTCGATTGGAATGATGATATCATTTTGAATTTGCTACAGTTTGGAGGAAAAACGGCGTGAAAGCATATGGCGTTAATGAACTGAGAAAAATGTTTCTCGATTTCTTTGAGGAGAAGGGACATCTCAAGATGAAGAGCTTTTCCCTTGTTCCGCACAATGACAATTCTTTATTACTGATCAATTCCGGTATGGCACCTTTGAAACCTTACTTCACGGGACAGGAGATTCCGCCCAGAAGAAGGGTAACGACCTGCCAGAAATGTATCCGTACAGGTGATATTGAAAATGTCGGCAAGACTGCGCGTCACGGTACGTTTTTTGAGATGCTTGGAAACTTCTCCTTTGGAGATTATTTTAAACATGAAGCGATCGCATGGAGCTGGGAATTTCTGACAGAGCGTGTCGGACTTGATCCGGACCGTCTGTATCCGTCCATTTATGAGAATGATGACGAAGCATTTGAGATCTGGAACAAAGAGATCGGAATTGCACCGGAGAGAATTTTCCGCTTTGGTAAGGAGGACAACTTCTGGGAGCATGGTTCAGGTCCCTGCGGTCCCTGCTCGGAGATCTATTATGATCGTGGCGAAAAATACGGCTGCGGAAAACCGGGCTGTACGGTAGGCTGTGACTGCGATCGTTATATGGAAGTATGGAACAATGTTTTTTCACAGTTTGACAATGATGGGCATGGCAATTATACAGAGCTGATCCAGAAGAATATTGATACCGGTATGGGTCTGGAACGTCTGGCAGTTGTTGTGCAGGATGTGGATTCTATTTTTGATGTGGATACGATTCAGGCACTGCGCAATAAAGTCTGTGAGCTTGCGGGTGTAAAATATCAGGAAGATCATCAGAAAGACGTATCCATTCGTCTGATTACGGATCATATCCGTTCCGCAACCTTTATGATCTCCGATGGTATCATGCCGACAAATGAGGGACGTGGCTATGTACTTCGCCGTATTATCCGCCGTGCTGCAAGACATGGCAGAATGCTTGGCATCGAAGGCACATTCCTTGCAAAATTATCGGAAACAGTGATTGAAGGTAGCAAAGACGGATATCCGGAATTGGAAGAGAAGAAGGATTTCATCTTTAATGTGCTGACGCAGGAAGAAAATAAATTCAACAAGACCATCGATCAGGGTCTGAGCATCTTAAGCGACATGGAAGATGCGCTTGTTGCAGCAGGCAAAAAGGAACTTGCTGGGGAAGATGCATTTAAACTCTATGATACTTACGGATTCCCGATCGATCTGACCAAAGAGATTCTGGAGGAAAAAGGCTTTACCGTTGATGAAGACGGCTTTAAGGCTGCAATGGAGGAACAGAAGGTAAAGGCAAGAACGGCAAGAAAGGTAACCAATTATATGGGAGCCGATGTGACTGTTTATGAGTCTCTAGATCCTTCTATTACCAGTGAATTTATCGGCTATGACAAGCTTCAGGCTGATTCTGAGATTCTTGCGCTGACAACGGAGACAGAAGTGGTCGATGCACTGACTGATGGTGAGATCGGTACGATCATCGTTGCCAAGACGCCGTTTTATGCAACCATGGGCGGACAGGTTGGAGATCATGGTAAGATCGTGACTCCGGATGCAGAATTTGTTGTGGAGGATACGATTAAGCTGCTTGGCGGTAAGATAGGACATGTCGGCAGGGTGACAAAGGGTATGTTCAAGGTATCCGATGTGGTTACTTTACAGGTGGACGAAGAGAGAAGAAAGAACACCTGCGCAAACCACAGTGCGACACACTTGCTTCAGAAAGCTCTTAGAATGGTGCTCGGAACACATGTTGAGCAGGCAGGTTCTTATAATGATCCTGAGAGACTGCGTTTTGACTTCAGCCACTTCTCAGCAATGACACAGGACGAGTTGGCACAGGTTGAAAAGATTGTGAATGATGAGATCGCAGCAAATCTTCCTGTTGTTACCGAAGTGCTGACAATGGAAGAAGCCAAGAAAACCGGTGCGATGGCATTGTTTGGTGAGAAATACGGTGAAAAAGTGCGTGTTGTTGAAATGGGTGATTTCTCCAAGGAATTCTGTGGAGGTACACACGTTGCAAATACGGCAGCGATCGGTTCCTTTAAGATCATCAGTGAAAACGGTGTTGCAGCGGGAGTGCGTCGTATGGAGGCGCTTACCGGTGCAGGCGTTGCAAAATATTACGCAGAACTCGAACAGAAACTGAATGAGGCTGCAAAGATTTTAAAAACCACACCGGCTTCCCTTACAGAGAAGTGCGAACACCTGATGGCAGAATTAAAAGCACTTCAGAGCGAAAACGAATCCCTGAAGAGCAAGGCGGCCAAGGAAGCACTTGGTGATGTTATGGATCAGGTGGTTGATGTAAACGGTGTGAAACTGCTTGCAACCAGTGTGGATGGTATAGATATGAACGGTCTTCGCGATTTGGGAGACCAGTTAAAGCAGAAGCTGGGTGAGGGCGTTGTTGTACTGGCATCAGCACAGGATGGAAAGGTCAATCTGATCGCAATGGCAACGGATGGCGCTATGAAGAAGGGCGCACATGCCGGCAACCTGATCAAAGGAATCGCGGCACTCGTTGGCGGTGGCGGTGGTGGAAGACCGAATATGGCACAGGCAGGCGGTAAGAATCCGGATGGAATCGCAGCAGCAGTCAAGGAATCCGAAAATGTTTTGAAAAAACAAATTAATTCATAAAAAACTGTTGACGACTGAAAATATTATGCTATAATGTTCAATGTGCATGTGGAAAAAATCCGATATGCATAGAATAACCCAATCAGTCGAGTTGCTTGAAGGGACTGAAGGGAGGTCAGGTGTCAGCATGTCAAATGTAATCGTTAAAGAAAACGAGACTTTAGATAGCGCTTTACGTCGTTTTAAAAGAAGTTGCGCAAAAGCGGGAATCCAGCAGGAGATCCGTAAGAGAGAGCATTATGAGAAGCCGAGCGTAAGACGTAAAAAGAAATCTGAAGCTGCCAGAAAACGTAAATATAACTAATCACAGACATGAAAGTCCTTGGCACAATGCTAAGGACTTTTTTGCAGTACGGGGGAAGAAAATATGTGGGATGTTGTGTTACCCATGGTGAAAACGGACGTGTATCATATTTTGTTTTGTTTTGTTACATACAGCATGGTGGGATGGCTTGTAGAGTCTGTTTATATGTCGATTTGTAATAGGAAGCTTACAAACCGGGGATTTGGCTTTGGACCTTTTTGCCCGATTTATGGAGTCGGTGCAACTGTTTGCTATTATATACTGCTGCCGTTTTCACATAGTAAAATTCTGGTATATCTGATCGGTGCGGTAGCAGCCACTATTTTTGAATATCTGGTTGGAATCCTGATGATCAAGATGTTTGGTGAATTATGGTGGGATTATAATGAAAAGCCATTCAATTATAAAGGAATCTTATGCCTGGAAAGTACGTTGGCCTGGGGCGTATATGCGATAGGTGTTGTGTATTTTCTGCATGTACGTGTTCTTGGACTGGCTGATTATGTCGGAATACAAAGAGGAGCAATCTTCTGTAAGATTGCACTGAGCCTGTATGCGATTGATTTTACTTATCATCTGTTAAAGGCACTTGGTGTGAATCTTAAAAAATACCGTGAGAATATTGTAGAAAGATGCAGACAGTTTAGAACTAAATTCTAGAGAAAACAGAGTATATGCAACAGAGACGGAAATTATGACTGCTTTGAATGGGCCGGACATTCTTCCGTCTCTTTTTTTGCAATCATATTTTGAAAATAGTAAGAAAGTTTTGAAAAAGCATCGCATAGATATTTAGTAAGCCGGAGTGACGGGATGATAATATGCGAAAAAGAATTGCAAGTATGATGCTTTGCTTATGTATGATTGTGGGATCTGTAAGTCAGTCTGAATACCCATACGGGGGTGTTTGCGCGGCAGAGGATACCGGGGTGTTGCCGGAAGAGAAATCCATACAGACGACTTCAGACGCAGAAACCGTACCGGATGTGGCGGCACCGTCTGCGATTCTGATGGAGGCATCTACCGGGCAGGTGATCTACGAAAAAACACCGGATATTGAATTGTCTCCGGCAAGTATTACGAAGATTATGACATTGGTGCTGATCTTTGATGCGCTTTCAGCAGGAAAAATCGGACTGAATGACGAAGTAACGGTCAGTGCTTATGCACAGTCCATGGGCGGGTCGCAGGTGTTTCTTGCGGAGGGAGAAATACAGACCGTAGAAACATTAATCAAATGTATTGTGGTAGCAAGTGGAAATGATGCATCCGTAGCGATGGCAGAGTATGTTGCCGGAAGTGAAGAGGCATTCGTAAAGCTGATGAACGAGCGGGCTGCCTCGCTTGGAATGGAACATACCCATTTTGAGGACTGTTGTGGACTGAGTAATTCGGATGGACATTACACAAGTGCACGTGATGTTGCAATCATGAGTAGGGAACTGATTACAAAATATCCGGAGATATTTCAATATTCGACGATCTGGATGGAAGATATCACACATGTGACAAGACAGGGAACGAGTATTTTTACGCTGACCAGTACCAATAAGCTGCTGAAGCAATATCAATGGACGACGGGACTGAAAACGGGTTCCACGAGTAAGGCAAAGTATTGTTTTTCAGGCACTGCGTGTAAAGACGGTATAAGTCTGATTGCGGTTGTTATGGCGGCACCGGATTTTAAGGTGCGCTTTGAGGATGCACAGAAGATGCTGCAATACGGATACTCCGTATGTGCGTTATATGAGGATAAGAATGAGGATGTACTTGAACCGGCGGAGCTGTCCGGTGGTGTTATAAACCGTGTCGGTATTGCCTATCAGGATGGCTTTTCTTATCTTGATCTGACAGGGGCGGATCTGAATGGTATCACGAAGGAAATAGTATTGGGAGAAAATAAAGCGCCGGTCATTGAAGGGCAGAAGGCCGGAGAAGCGGTTTATTATCTGAATGGAAAACGTATCGGAAGCGTGGATCTGTGCTATACTGAAACAGTGAGAAAAGCTGTTTACAAGGATTATTTACAACGACTTCTGAATGATTATTTGTTTTAAAAAATGTTTTTGGATCGGAGATAGCTTATGTGGATTGTGATCGGTATCCTGTGCGGACTTTTGATTCTGTGGGGGATTGCGGATGTTATATATGATATTCATACATTTCGTACTACGGCTTATCATTTTGCTTCCCGCAAAATAAAACAGCCATTCCGGTTTGTTGTGTTGTCCGATCTTCACAACAAACAGTTTGGTAAAAACAACTGCCGCCTGATGGAACAGATCCGGAAACTTTCACCGGATGCAATTCTGATAGCAGGCGACCTGATGACTGCAAAGGCAGGAAAAAGCGTAGAAGTTGCAGCCGGACTGGTGGAAATGTTATCTGAGAAGTATCCGGTCTATTATGGACTGGGAAATCATGAACAACGTTTGGAACGATCGGAAAAACTGGTGGAAATGCGGGAAGAATATCAAAAACGGCTTGATGCGGCAGATGTCCATCCGCTGCATGATGAGGACAGGCTGTTGGTTGAAAAAGGGGTACGTATATACGGTCTCTTTATGGAAAAAAAATACTATCAAAGATTCCGTAAGGCACCCATGAATGAAGCATATCTGAATGAAAAGCTTGGAACTGTGGATCAGACACATTATTCCATTCTGTTGGCACATAATCCGGATTATTTTGAAGATTACTGCAAATGGGGAGCGGATCTTGTTTTGTCCGGACATAACCATGGCGGGATTGTGAACCTGCCGCTTTTGGGTGGCGTGATATCTCCGCGGTGCACGTTGTTTCCAAAGTATGATGCGGGAGAATTTAAAAAAGACGGAACAACGCTGCTGCTCAGCAGAGGTCTTGGAACGCATACATTACCTGTACGTCTGCTGAATCATGCGGAATTATTGTATGTGGAGCTTTTACCGGAAAAATAATTGCTTTTTTAAAAAAAGCTTTGTAAAATAGTCATATCTGTCTAAAAAAGACAAAACGGAGTGAATAAAATGGAACCGTTAAAGGTAAAACTGGAGGCATTTGAGGGACCGCTGGACCTCTTATTACATCTGATCGAGAAAAACAAAGTAGATATCTATGATATTCCGATTGTTGAGATTACAGATCAATATCTGGAATATATCCGTGCCATGGAATATGAAGACATGAATGTCATGAGTGAGTTTCTGGTCATGGCGGCAACGCTTTTGGATATTAAATGCCGGATGCTTCTGCCAAAACAGGTGGATGAAGAGGGCGAGGAGGAAGATCCAAGATCGGAACTGGTAGAACAGCTGTTACAGTACAAGCTGTATAAATATATGTCCTATGAACTGAAGGACAGACAGATGGACGCCGGTTACGCCATGTATAAGGAAGCAACTATTCCGAAAGAAGTTGCAGAATATCGTCCGCCGATTGACTATAGTGAACTGATCGGTGACATGACGCTGAATAAGCTGCATGAGGTGTTTAAGAGTATTGTCAGAAGACAGGAAGACAGAATTGATCCGATCAGAAACCAGTTTGGAAAAATCGAAAAGGATGAGATCAATCTGGATGAAAAACAACATTATATAGAGCAGTACTTATATGATCATCAAAAAGCGGATTTTCAGGCACTGCTTGAGAAAAGCAACAGCAAGATGGAAGTCATTGTAACGTTTCTGGTAATTCTGGAATTGATGAAGCTTGGCAAGATCACAGTGGAGCAGGAAGAGAACTTTGATAAGATAAATATTGTCTGGGAAGAGGACGCGGAGGTATCGGCCGGGGCGTTGGAAATGACGGCAATGTCTTAAAATGAAAACCGCAATATGGGGGTAGAAACGTGGAAAGAGAAAAAGCAGAGCAGGTATTGGAGGCAGTATTGTTTACCATGGGAGAATCCGTGGAACTGTCCAAGCTGGCTGAAGTAATAGAAGAAGATAAGAATACGACCAAAGAGATCCTGTACGGGATGAAAGAAAAATATAAAGAGCAGAACCGAGGCATGGATATTATTGAACTGGATGGCTCCTTTCAGATGTGCTCAAGAGCGGAATTGTACGATTATCTGATTAAAATAGCGAAAAACCCGAGAAAATATGTATTGTCGGATACAGTCCTGGAGACATTATCCATCATTGCGTATAAACAGCCGGTTACAAAAGTGGAAATAGAGAAGATACGTGGTGTAAGCTGTGATTTTGCGGTAAATAAGCTGTTGGAGTATAATCTGATCATGGAACTCGGAAGACTGGACGCACCGGGGCGCCCGTTATTGTTTGGCACAACAGAAGAATTCCTCCGGAGTTTTGGAGTCAAATCTCTGGAGGATCTGCCGGAACTGAATGCAGAACAGATTGAAGAGTTCAAGCAGGAGGCAGAAGAGGAAGCACAGTTAAAATTAGATATCTGACAATCAGACGGTATATTTTATAAAATCATACATATATTAGACCGAATAAAGAAGAATGTCCGTGGCAGTATATGAAGTATTTATTCGGAAAGAACAAGATTGCAGTGATGATTACGGTATGCATACTGTTTTTTGATCACATGACAGTTATGGGACAGGAATACAAACAGAATCTGGATCTGTACGCCCGCTCGGCGCTCCTTATGGATGCAACGAACGGGCGTGTTTTATATGAAAAAAACGGGTATGAGATCATGCCGATGGCAAGCACCACAAAGATTATGACCTGTATTCTGGCACTGGAATATGGCAACCCGGAGGATACGGTAACAGTATCTGCATATGCAGCATCCATGCCCAAGGTGAAGCTGTATCTGAAAACCGGAGAACAGTATCGGCTGGGAGATCTGCTGTATTCTATGATGCTCCAGTCCCATAACGACAGTGCGGTTGCGATTGCAGAGCATATCGGCGGGAGTGTGGAGGGATTTGCCGCACTCATGAACCAGAAGGCGCGGGATCTTGGCTGCAGGAATACCAATTTTGTAACACCCAATGGTCTGGATGGTGTGGATATGGCTGGAAATGCACATGCCACAACAGCATATGATATGGCGAGGATTGCCTCTTATGCAATACAAAATGAAAGATTTTGCGAGATTATTGCAACGAAGAATTACTCTTTTTGTGATTTATCCGGTAATAGAAGCTTTTCAGTCGGTAATGCGGATGCATTTCTTGCAATGATGCCCGGGGCGATCGGAATCAAGACCGGGTATACGGGAGAAGCCGGATATTGTTTTATCGGTGCGCTTGAGGATGGCGACAGGGTATATGTCAGTGTCGTGCTTGCCTGTGGGTGGCCGCCGAATAAAAGTTACAAATGGCATGATACCAAGCTGCTGATGACATATGGACTGGAAAATTTTGAATATCGGACGGTAAAGGCCGGACGAGAGGTTCCGGCGCTTCAGGTAGTTGATGGGCAGGAGGATGAGGTGCTTCTTTTTGTGGACGCACAGGATTTTTCGCTGCTTATGAATGATGCAGAGCAGATTACATGCAGCAGGGAATTACCGGAAGAACTGGAGGCTCCGCTAAGGGAGGGCGATATTGCCGGATATGACAAATATTATATAGAAGGAGAGTTGTACCGCACCTATCCTATTTATATATGCAATACCGTCCGGAGAATAGATTATGGCTTTTGCATCAGTCGGATTATTGAAAAAATTTTACTATAAAAATCTGCAAAACGAGACAAAAACTTTACACAGATTTTTTGCTTTTTCTCTTTGCGATTGGAAAAATCTATGTTATACTACTAAAAGCGCGAAATGGGTATTAACTTCATTTTCGTAAAGTGAATGCTTTTATTAATATAAACGGAGGGCTGAAAAATGAGTACTAGTTCATCTAGCATCGCGAGTGAAAGAATAGCTGCTTTACTCGATGACAACAGTTTCGTGGAAATCGGTGCGCTTGTAACTGCAAGAACCACTGATTTTAACATGAAACAGAATGACACTCCTTCTGACGGTGTAGTAACCGGCTACGGAGTGATTGATGGCAACCTTGTGTATGTGTACAGTCAGGATGCATCTGTATTAGGTGGATCTGTTGGTGAAATGCATGCAAAGAAGATTGCAAATCTTTACGATCTTGCAATGAAGACCGGATCACCGGTGATCGGACTGATCGATTGTGCAGGATTAAGATTACAGGAGGCAACCGATGCATTGAATGGCTTTGGCCAGATCTATGCAAAACAGGTAAATGCATCCGGCGTAATCCCTCAGATCACAGCAATCTTTGGTTCCTGCGGCGGTGGTCTTGCTTTGATTCCGACTCTGACTGACTTTACATTTATGGAAGAGACAAAGGCAAAATTATTTGTTAATGCACCGAATGCACTGACCGGAAACGAGATCAGCAAGTGTGATTCTTCCAGCGCAAAGTTCCAGAGTGAAGAAGCTGGTATTGTTGATGTGGTTGGAGACGAGGCAACTGTTATCGCCAAGATGAGAGAACTTGTTTCTATGCTTCCTGCAAATAATACAGAAGATCTTTCCTATGTAGAGTGCACAGATGATCTGAACAGAGTATGTGCGGATCTCGCAAATTGTGCAGGAGATACTTCCATTGCACTGTCCCAGATCGCAGATGACAATGCATTTTTCGAAGTAAAAGAAAATTATGCAAAAGAAATGGTAACCGGATTCATCCGTCTGAACGGAAATACAGTTGGCTGTGTGGCTAACCGTGCGGAAGTTTATGGCGAAGATGGACAGGTTTCAGAGAAATTTGACGGTGTTCTGACAGTGAACGGATGTGAGAAAGCTGCAGACTTTGTGAAGTTCTGTGATGCATTCAGCATCCCTGTTTTAACACTGACCAATGTAAAGGGCTTTGATGCTACCGTTGCTTCTGAGAAATCCATGGCAAAAGCTGCTGCAAAACTGATTGCGGCATTTGCTGATGCAACAGTTCCGAAAGTAAACGTAATTGTTGGAAAGGCATACGGAAGCGCATACATAGCAATGAACTCCAAGGCAATCGGAGCAGATATTACAATGGCATGGCCGACTGCAGAAATCGGTATGATGGATGCAAAACTGGCTGCTAAGATCATTTGCGACGGTAAGGGTGCAGATGAAGTTGAAAAATGTGCAGCAGAATATGCGCAGATCCAGTCAAGCGCAGTAGCTGCAGCTAAGAGAGGATATGTTGATCAGATGGTTGAGGCATGCGATACAAGAAAATATGTAATCGGTGCATTTGAAATGCTGTTTACAAAAAGCGAAGACCGTCCGGACAAAAAACATGGCACAATCTAGGAAAGGGTGACAAACTGATATGAAGAAATTATTAGCAACAATCGCTTTGCTTACCTGTCTCTTGAGCCTGACCGCATGTTCTAATGATTCCATGGATGATACGCAGAAAGCAACGTATCAGGGAATCGCAAACAATTGCTATAGCCTGATGTATTCCTACGGTGGTGGGGATGCTTCTACAGCAACATTAAGCAAGACGTTTCTCAGCAATGTATCACTCAGAGACTGGAACACAGAAGCCGAATCACTTTCTGAGTATGTATATATTGAAGGAAGTGTTTTAAAGAGCGGTGTTGAATCCTGGTGGACAGCAATGGATATACTGGAAACTGTTTCACTGAAGGAAGCTGATACAACACAGTGGAAAGTAGAAGAGACCAATGGTACGATCACGGTAAATGTTCCGTTACAGGGAGACAAGTATACAGCAACCTTAGAGGTTACTCTTGATGAAGAATACAATGTAAACGGTATCGTAACCAATATCAATTATTCCTTTGGGGATAAGATGATAAAAGCAGCGTTAAATACTTTACTTGGTATGGGAACGGTATTTATCGTTCTGATCTTTATCAGCTTTATTATTTCCGCCTTTGGATTGATTCCGAAGATGCAGAAGGCATTAACCAAGAAGAAATCAGACAAAGCAGAAGCAGCCAAGGATGCGGTGGATAATACAATCGCACAGATTGCAGAGAGAGAAGAAGATGAACTTTCCGATGATCTGGAACTGGTAGCGGTAATTTCCGCAGCAATCGCTGCAAGTGAAGGTGCAGCAAGTGCAGACGGCTTTGTTGTCAGAAGTATCAAGCGTGCAAGTAGACGATAAAAAAGTGATCAAAAATTTTTAGGAGGACTTAATCATGAAGAATTATACCATTACCGTAAATGGAAACGTATATGATGTAACAGTAGAAGAGGGAGCATCCACAGGCGCATCTGTAGCAGCACCTAAGGCAGCTCCGAAAGCTGCTCCTAAGGCAGCACCTGCAGCAGCACCGAAGGCAACCGGCGCAGCAGGAAGCATTAAGGTAGAAGCCGGTGCAGCAGGAAAGGTATTCAAGCTGGATACTCAGGTTGGTCAGGCTGTAAAGAAGGGCGATACTGTAGTAACAATCGAAGCTATGAAGATGGAGATCCCTGTAGTAGCTCCGGAAGACGGAACCGTGGCTAGTATCAATGTTGCTGTTGGTGATGCTGTAGAGGCAGGCGCAGTTCTCGCAACATTAAACTAATCTGCACTTGAATGATAAGTGACTAACACGGGAGGTCAAAGTAATGGATGTATTAGGTTATTTAGGAAATGCATTAAGCGGCTTGGTTGAACAGACTGCATTCTTCGGATTGACCTGGGGAAACTATCTGATGATCTTAGTTGCCTGCGTATTCCTTTATCTTGCTATTGCAAAAGAGTATGAACCATTACTGCTCTTACCGATAGCGTTCGGTATGCTGCTTGTTAATATCTATCCGGATATTATGGCAAAGCCTGCGGCAGATGGCTCAGGCGGCGGCTTACTGTATTATTTCTACCTGATGGATGAATGGGCAATCTTACCGTCCCTCATCTTCATGGGTGTCGGTGCAATGACCGACTTCGGACCGCTGATTGCAAACCCGAAGAGTTTCCTTCTCGGTGCAGCAGCACAGTTCGGTATCTTTGCAGCATATTTTGGTGCAATTGCACTTGGATTTAATGATAAAGCGGCAGCTGCTGTTTCTATTATTGGTGGTGCGGATGGACCGACTTCCATTTTCCTTGCAGGAAAACTTGGACAGACGGCACTTCTTGGACCGATCGCAGTGGCGGCATATTCTTATATGTCACTGGTTCCGATCATTCAGCCGCCTATTATGAAGGCTTTAACAACAGAGAAGGAAAGAAAGATCAAGATGGGACAGCTTCGTCCTGTCAGCAAACTGGAGAAGATTCTGTTCCCTATTGTTGTTACTATTATTGTATGTCTGATTCTTCCTACCACAGCACCCCTTGTAGGTATGCTGATGTTAGGTAACCTGTTTAAAGAAAGCGGTGTTGTAAGACAGCTTACAGATACTGCTTCTAACGCATTGATGTATATCGTAGTTATTATTTTAGGTACATCCGTTGGTGCAACAACCAGTGCGGAAGCATTCATAAATGTAAGCACACTGAAGATCGTTGCTCTTGGTCTGATCGCATTTGCATTCGGTACTGCCGCAGGTGTACTGTTTGGTAAACTGATGTGCGTATTAACAAAGGGTAAGGTAAATCCGTTGATCGGATCTGCCGGAGTGTCTGCCGTACCTATGGCTGCACGTGTATCCCAGAAAGTCGGAGCAGAGTCTGATCCTACCAACTTCCTGTTGATGCATGCAATGGGACCTAACGTTGCCGGTGTTATCGGTACTGCAGTTGCAGCCGGAACCTTTATGGCAATTTTCGGTGTAATATAAAAAAGATCGCATGAAAATATGATGGAGGAATAAAGATGTCAGAAGTAATTAAAAAACCAATTAAGATTACCGAAACCATCCTTCGTGATGCTCATCAGTCTCTGATCGCAACCAGAATGCCGACCGAACTGATGCTGCCGATCGTGGATAAAATGGATCAGGTTGGATACAACTCTGTAGAATGCTGGGGCGGTGCTACATTTGATGCATCCCTTCGTTTCTTACATGAAGATCCGTGGGAAAGACTTAGAAAATTAAAAGCAGGATTCAAGAATACAAAGCTGCAGATGCTGCTTCGTGGACAGAACATTTTAGGATACAGCCATTATTCAGATGATGTTGTAGAATATTTTGTTCAGAAATCCATTGCAAACGGTATTGATATCATTCGTATTTTTGACTGTCTGAATGACCTTCGTAACCTGGAAACATCCGTAAAGGCATGTAAGAAAGAGGGTGGACATGCACAGATCGCTCTGTCCTATACGCTGGGTGATGCTTATACAGATGAATACTGGATGAACATTGCAAAAGAGATCGAGGATATGGGTGCTGATTCCATCTGTATTAAGGATATGGCAGGTCTGCTTGTTCCTTATGAAGCAGATAAGCTGATCCGCGCACTGAAGAGCGCAACCAAGCTTCCAATCCAGTTACATACTCATTACACCTCAGGTGTTGCTTCCATGACCTACTTAAAGGCTGTAGAAGCAGGTGTGGATGTGATCGACTGTGCAATGTCTCCGTTTGCACTTGGTACCTCTCAGCCTGCAACCGAAGTTATGGTTGAGACTTTCAGAGGAACTGAGTACGATACAGGCTATGATCAGAAGCTGCTTGCAGAGATCGCTGATTACTTCAGACCTTACAGAGAGGAATGTCTGGCAAACGGACTTCTGAATCCGAAGGTTCTGGGTGTTAATATCAAGACCCTGATCTATCAGGTTCCGGGTGGAATGCTTTCCAACATGGTAAGCCAGTTAAAGGAACAGAATGCAGAAGATAAGTATGATGCAGTACTGCAGGAGATCCCCAGAGTTCGTAAAGACTTTGGTGAGCCCCCTCTTGTAACCCCTTCTTCACAGATCGTAGGTACACAGGCAGTTATGAACGTACTTATGGGTGAGCCATATAAGATGGCAACAGGACAGACCAAGGATCTTCTGACCGGTAAATACGGTAAGACCGTAAAACCTTTCAATCCGGAAGTTCAGAAAAAGGTTGTTGGTGATGCAGAAGTTATTACCTGCCGTCCTGCAGATTTACTGCAGCCGTCCTTACAGAAATTTGAAGATGAGTGCAAAGAGTGGAAACAGCAGGATGAAGATGTTCTGTCCTATGCATTGTTCCCTCAGGTAGCAGTGGATTTCTTCAAATATCGTCTTGCTCAGCAGGAGAAGGTTGATATGACCCAGGCTGACACAAAGAACGGAGCATATCCGGTATAATTGATGTGGATTCCTATGGCATCACAGTGAATACTGTGGTGCCATATTTGTTATGGCAGTAAAAAGGGAGAAGAAGCTCAAACGGGAGAAAAATGTGCCTACAGAATAAACTGGAGGTGGCAACATTCTATTCATTTACGGATGAACCAAGAGAAATCCGGTTTTAGCAGATTGACAGAAGGGTAAGAATAAGCTAAAATAACAGATGTTATTCGATGACATGTAGAAGCACTTTGGAGGAAACATGGCCAGAAAAGAAACCGTAACCAGACAGATGATCTTAGATGCGGCATTTCAGATGGCGGAGAAAGACGGCTATCGTGAAGTGACTGCACGAAAATTGGCAAATCATATCGGATGTTCCACGCAGCCGATTTTCCGGGTTTATACCAACATGGAGGAATTGCAGGATGCTTATATTGATAAAGCAATTACCTTTTTTGATGAATTTTACAGTGAATATCCAAGAATGTATGAAGAGCCATTTGTAGATCTTGGAATGGCATATATATCTTTTGCCGGAAAATATGGACATTTGTTTGAACTGTTGTTTTTATCGGATGATCGGAATCAGAGGTCATTGTATGAAATATTAAACGGACAGAACGGAAATGTAATGAAAGAGATCAGGAAAGCCTCATCAAACGGTTGCCGGGATGCGGAAAATCTGTTTATGCGTATGTGGATTTTTATTCATGGGGCAGCCTGTATGACAATTACAGGGGACTATGATCTGTCTGCGGAAGCGACCGCAAGAATGCTGATTGGTACATATTATGCATATGAAAACAACAAATAGAAGGAAATAAGGTATGGAACAGACTTTGAAACACACGCAGGATGTGCTTTCTAAAATGAATGAAAAGTATGCCGGAATGAGCAAAGGGCACAAAGCGATTGCGGCATATATTACGGATCATTATGAACAGGCGGTATTTATGACGGCAGCGCAGCTTGGCAGTGAGGTCGGAGTCAGTGAGTCCACGGTCGTACGTTTTGCATCAGCACTTGGATATGATGGGTATCCGGAATTCCAACGCGTGCTGGAGGAATGGGTCAAGGATAAATTTAACTCCGTTGCGAGAATTGGAGCAAAGTATGGAAAAAGCTCCCAGTCTGAAATACTTCAGTCGGTGCTTTCAGCCGACATTGAGAAGATCAATGATACATTGGAATACCTTGATCCTATCGCATTTGAGACCGCAGTGGATATACTGCTTCATGCAGAGCATATTTATATTATCGGGCTTAGAAGCTGTGAACCGCTTGCGGATTTTCTGAGCTTTTATCTGCAGATGATCCGTGGGAATATTATCCAGTTGAGGTCCACCAGTACGACGGAGATCTTTGAACAGATGATCAGAATCTCAGAAAAGGATGCCATTGTGGGGATCAGTTTTCCACGGTATTCCATGCGTACCTTAAAGGCAATGGAATTTGCTAATGACAGGAATGCAAAGGTAATTACAGTTACGGATACGGTACATTCACCGATGAATCTTTATTCATCCTGCAATCTGCTGGCAAGAAGCGATATGGTATCTATTGTAGATTCGCTTGTGGCTCCGCTCAGCCTGATCAATGCCATGGTAGTGGCACTTTGTTTAAAGTGCCCGGAACAGGTAAAAGAGAATCTGGAAGAATTAGAGAACGCATGGTCCAACTATCAGGTATATCTGAATGATGAGATTAATTTTATCGATGAAGACAGTATGTTCCAGACTCCGTTGAGATACGAAAGTGATAAAAACATATGAGTGAAGTAATTGTAATCGGCGGCGGGGCTGCCGGCATGATGGCGGCATATGCAGCGGCACAGAATGGGCATCATGTGACACTATATGAAAAAAATGAAAAACTTGGAAAGAAAGTATATATAACAGGAAAAGGCAGATGCAATGTAACAAATGCATCTGACACAGTGGATTTTTTTTCACAGGTAATCCATAATCCTAAAAGCTTATACAGTGCGATTTACGCCTTTGATGCAAGCCTTGTTATGGATTTTATGGAGAACCACGGATGTAGACTGAAAGTAGAAAGAGGAAATCGTGTATTTCCTGTTTCAGATCATTCCTCCGATGTGATAAGAGCCTGTAAAACAGCACTTCAGGAAGCGGGAGTGGAAATCTGCCTGAACACCAAAGTAATAAAACTGTGTTTTGACGGTACGGATGATAGACGGGTGTCAGGAATCAGACTTGCAGATGGAAAAGTGCTGGAAGCGGATGCTGTGATTGTGGCAACAGGTGGTTTATCCTACCCGGTTACGGGATCGGATGGGGACGGTCTCAGATTTGCCAGGGATGCTTCCGTGAATGTGGAGCCTTGCAGACCGGCACTGGTGCCGCTATGTTCGGATGATCCTGTCTGTGAATATCTTCAGGGAGTATCACTGAAGAATGTAACGGCAGAGCTTGTGGTGGACGGGAAAACCATATACCGTGAAATGGGAGAGATGCTGTTTACCCATTTTGGGGTGAGTGGGCCTTTGGTTTTGAGTGCAAGCAGCTATTATGCGGATCTGGTCGGAAAACTGGAAAAAAAAGAGCAGAAACCGAAAGAAGCAATACTGCGTATCGATCTGAAACCGGCACTTTCACCGGAGCAGCTCGATAAGCGTGTGTTACGCGATTTTGAGGCGGCGAAAAATAAGCAGTTTAAAAATGCGGTTGACGGTTTGTTCCCTGCAAAACTGACACCGGTCATGATTGAAAGATCAGGAATCACACCGGAAAAATCAATACATGATATTACAAGGGCAGAGCGGGAACGGTTCTGTTATCAGATCAAACATTTTGAGATCCCGATATCGGGCACAAGAAAATATGCGGAAGCGATCATCACACAGGGAGGTATCTCCATGAAGGAGATCAATCCCTCAACAATGGAATGTAAGAAGATTCAGGGACTGTATTTTGCAGGAGAGATTTTGGACGTGGATGCGCTGACGGGCGGATATAACCTTCAGATTGCGTGGTCCACAGGACATCTTGCGGGAAGCAGTATTGAATAACATAAAAATCAATAGAAGAAAAACGCAGGTAAGACAGAATGGAGAAGATGTATATGAGCTTTAATGTAGCGATTGACGGACCGGCAGGTGCAGGAAAAAGTACGATTGCAAAAATGATTGCAAAGAAGATGCAATATATCTATGTTGATACAGGAGCGATGTACCGTGCCATGGCACTATATCTGCTGCGTAAAAACATTTCACCGGAGGATTCGGAAGCAATCAGCAGGGAATGTCAGAATGCAGATATCTCCATCCGTTATGAAAACGGGGAGCAGATCGTATATCTGAACGGAGAAAATGTAAACGGACTCATCCGCACAGAGGAGGTCGGCAATATGGCATCCAAGAGCAGTCCAAATCCGGATGTGCGCAGGAAACTTGTCGAGCTGCAGAGACAGCTTGCAAAAACAGCGGATATCATCATGGATGGCAGGGACATCGGGACTTGTGTACTGCCGGATGCAAATGTGAAAGTGTATCTGACGGCAAGCAGTTATGTGCGTGCCAAAAGAAGATATGACGAACTGGTACAGAAAGGAATATCCTGTGATTTTGACGAGATCGAACAGGATATTATTAAGAGAGATCATCAGGACATGACAAGAGCGCTGTCTCCGCTAAAACAGGCAGAAGATGCGGTTTTACTGGATTCCTCCGACATGTCAGTTGAGGATGTTGTGAATGCGGTGATTACAATGATTCAAAATGCCCAATAACTATCGTGACAATTAATGATCATAAAAACAGGATTAGCGGGAAATGAGGAGCAATATGGAAGTAATTCTGGCAAAATCTGCAGGATTCTGCTTTGGTGTAAAGCGTGCGGTTGAGCAGGTGTACGAACAGATAAACACAAAAGAACCGATTTATACCTACGGACCGATCATTCATAATGAGGAAGTCGTAAGAGATTTGGAACAAAAAGGTGTACAGGTTATCGAAAGTGCGGATGAAGTGGACGTACTGTCAAAGGGAACACTGATTATACGTTCCCATGGTGTTTCAAAACAGGTCTATGAAAGATTATCAGACAGTCATCTGAATATCGTGGATGCCACATGTCCGTTCGTAAAGCGTATTCATAATATTGTGGCAAAAGAGAGTGCGTTTGGAACACAGATCGTTATTATCGGAGACGAGGGACACCCTGAGGTGGAAGGGATCAGAGGCTGGTCAGAGACACCGGCAATTATAGTCGGGAGCCGGTCTGAGGCAGAAAATATAAGCATAGAAAACGGAAAAAAAATCTGTATTGTGTCACAAACGACATATAGCTACAATAAATTTCAAGAATTAGTTGAAATTTTCTTACAAAAAGGTTATGATATTACTGTTGTGAATACTATCTGCAGTGCAACGGAGGAACGACAGACCGAAGCAGCCAGAATTGCGGGAATGGTGGATGCCATGATTGTGATCGGTGGAAAGACAAGTTCCAATTCGAAGAAACTGTATGAGATATGCAGGCAGAAATGCGAGAATACCGTATTCATTCAGACAGTACACGATTTAAATTTGGATTTGAAGGGTAATACCAGAAGGGTTGGGATAACAGCTGGTGCTTCTACCCCAAATAATATAATTGAGGAGGTTCAAGATTATGTCAGAATTAACTTTTGAACAAATGCTTGAAGAGTCTTTAAAAACAATTCATTCAGGAGAGGTAGTAGAAGGAACTGTTATCGACGTAAAACCGGAAGAAGCAGTACTGAACATCGGTTATAAGTCAGATGGTATTTTAACCCGTAACGAATATACCAATGAGCCGAACGTAGATCTTACTACCGTATTAAAACCTGGTGATAAGATGGAAGTAAAGGTCTTCAAAGTAAACGACGGTGAAGGACAGGTTCTCTTAACTTATAAGAGACTGGCAGCCGACAAGGGTAACAAGAGAATTGAAGAAGCATTCAACAACAAGGAAGTATTGACAGCCAAGGTTGCACAGGTTCTGGAAGGCGGCTTAAGTGTCGTTGTGGAAGAAGTCAGGATCTTTATCCCTGCAAGCCTTGTATCCGATACTTACGAGAAAGATTTAAGCAAGTATGCAGGTCAGGAGATTCAGTTCGTAGTAACTGAATACAATCCGAAGAAGAGAAGATACATCGGTGACCGCAAACAGCTGATCGTTGCCAAGAAAGTAGAGATGCAGAAAGAACTTCTTGCGAAGATCAAAGAAGGCGATGTTGTAAAGGGTACGGTAAAGAATGTAACCGATTTCGGTGCTTTCATCGATCTTGGCGGAGTAGATGGTTTACTCCATATCTCAGAGATGTCATGGGGACGTGTTGAGAACCCGAAGAAGGTATTCAAGGTTGGCGAAGAGCTGAACGTTCTGATTAAAGAGATCAATGGTAATAAGATTGCACTCAGCTTAAAATTTGCCGATACCAATCCATGGAAGAATGCAGCAGAAAAATATGCTGTAGGTAATGTGGTAGAAGGTACAGTTGCAAGAATGACTGACTTTGGTGCATTCGTTGAACTGGAAACAGGTGTGGATGCATTGCTTCATGTTTCACAGATCTCCAAAGAGCATATTGAGAAACCGTCCGATGTATTAAAGGTTGGTGATAAGGTAACTGCAAAGGTCGTAGATTTCAATGAAGCAGATCATAAGATCAGCCTGAGCATTAAGGCAATGTATGCGCCGGAACCCGCTGAAGAGAAAGATGAAGACGCTGTATCTGTTAATATCGACGAAGCAATTGCAAACGAAGCAGCAGAGCAGTAATTTATATTGCAGGGAACATGAAAAATCAGAAAAGTACTATTCCGATCTCAGGTCAGAATAGTACTTTTTTACCTTAAAGAACAAAAAGCATGTCTGATCACCGGATACAGTAGTGTTTATTAGGGAGGATGCCACATGGAATACGATTATGAGTATTTTAAAAAAGAGATCTATAAGCTGACAAAGATAGATCTGAATGCCTATAAAGAGAAACAGATGAAGCGAAGAATTGATACTTTGATCGGAAAGTCAGGAGCTGTCGGATACGATGGTTATGTACAGCTGATCCATGAGAGTAAGGAGCACTTTGATGAATTTGTCAATTATCTGACAATCAATGTTTCTGAGTTTTATCGTAATCCTGATCAGTGGAAACTATTGGATGAGCAGATTATTCCCAAATTGATTGAAAAATTCGGTACAAATCTGAAGATCTGGAGTGCAGCCTGCTCGACCGGGGATGAACCATATTCGCTGGTTATGGCATTGTCCAGACATCTGCCGCTTCGCCAGATTAAAATATATGCGACAGATATTGATAAACAGGTAATTCAGAAAGCAAAGGTCGGTTTGTACAACGAGAAAAGTATTGCAGCTGTTCCGGATGATCTGAAGAAAAAATATTTTACAAAAGTGGGACCGTCCTATCAGATATCGGATGAGATTAAGGCAAGGGTGGAATTCAAAGAACACAACCTGCTAAAGGATGCATATCCGACGGAACAGCATCTTATTGTATGCAGGAATGTTCTGATCTATTTCACGGACGAAGCGAAGGATGAGATTTTTGCAAAGTTTTATCAGTCATTGGCACCTGAGGGAATCTTATTTATCGGAAGCACGGAGCAGATAATCAATCATAGAGAAATCGGATATCACAGAGCCGGATCGTTTTTTTATGAAAAATGATGAGTACGGTAAAAGGAGAAAACATATGATGGGAAGAAAAAAGGAGATTGTAAAAAAGCTGGCATGCCTGTGCCTGATCGGGATACTGATCATGGCGGGAGGCTGCGGAAGAAGTGCTGACGGTGCGCCGGAGGTAATTCCGGATTATGCCTGTATCGTGGAAGTGACGATCAATCCGGAATTACGCCTGTATCTGAGTGCTGACTCAGAAGTAGTTGGTGTTGAATATCTGAATCAGGATGCACAGGATGCTTATGAAGCACTGAGTCTGATCGGAAAACCGGTGGATGCCTGCATGGAAGAAGTAGTGGCGGCAGCGATTGATCATCATTATCTGGAATCCGGGAAAAAGGTTTCTGTTAATGTTGTGGAAATAAAGGATGACTCCGTAGATGAGGAAGCATTATGCGATTCCTGCTATACGGCAGTACAGCATGCAGCCGGAGCAAAAGAGGTGGAACCGGTTATTGAGGTGCAGGATTCAAATGGGACGAAGCATCAGGCAGATGAAACTGCACAACAGGAAAATGCTGTAGGAAACGAAGGTGCAACATCTGGAAACGAAGATGCAGATAATGGAAATTCGGCATCTGTAACACAAACATCGGGAGAAACACCGGAAGAAACACCGGAAGGAACAACAGAAGGAACACCGGAAGGAACAACAGAAGGAACACCGGAAGGAACAACGGAAAACGGAACTGGAAACAATGATCCGGAAACAGTGGCACCGGAGGGTGGCAGCACAGAGTTAAACGGAACCGAAGAGATAGAAACGTCTGAGAATGAGGAAGTAATACCGCCTGAAAATGCACAAGTAACAACGGCGGAAGAACCTGCGGCAAATACAAACCCATGCAGTACATGCGATGGAACAGGTAAATGCCAGGAATGTAAGGGAAGCGGATACAGAGGAGCCGGATATGCGGTTTCCTGTCCAAGATGCCATGGATCATTTACTGAGACATGTGGTTACTGTGATGCATCCGGAAACAGTAAAATGCACGAGGGAACCTGTGATTTCGGACCCTGTATGGGAGCACATGTATACCCATGTACGATCTGCGGGGGTGGAAGCCAGGCGGTTACCTGTCAGAGTTGTTCGGGAAGTGGGAAATGTAGCAGTTGTGGAGGAACCGGACAGAAATAGTCAGAGACTATTTCTGTCGCAGGATCATCCGTACGATATGGGTTGCATAACGGGCAAATGCATCACGGTCATGCTTAAAATGATCTGTTAATTCAAAATAAGTATCTTTTGATTCATAGGAGGATTTGAAAATCGGGTAAAACAGTGGTTCCCATTCCGGCAGATATTCCGACTGCTTACGTGTATAGCAGGTTGCAGCTGTTGCCTGAATACGGTGTTCTTTATCAACGAAAGATGCAACGGATTTGTGAAGCGCAGTATCTTCTGCCGGAAGATAATAGTAATCCCTGTAATTGGCATAAAAATATTTCAGTTCTGTCTGAAGAAGGGGAACTTTTAAGGAAGCGCTATCCCTGTCTCCACTGAAGTAACAGTCATGATAATAGCAGCTGACAGGAACCGGAAGCGTTTCCGGAAGCGCAAGCTTCATAATCAGTTCGGCGCGGGCATCATTCCTGAAATCGCGGTAGTAGTTGGCATTTACTTTTGTGACGCGTACTCCGTCCTGATACAGATCAGCATAGGATAGAATGGGCAGAAGACGTACCATACCCTGAATATCATCGGCATTGTGTAATAGAAGCATTTCCATGGCATCGACAGAGGGGTGCTTTACATATTCATGGTAAACACTGATCAGTTCGCCGCCGCCAAAAAGATTTTCTCGTGCAACCTGGAGATATTGTTCAATCGTTTTTTGCTTCATATTTGGCAACTTGAGAAAATCTCTAAAAGGTGCAATACGGCGATAGATATCAACGCCTTCTGTAACGGAAAGTGCGGACGGGATCTGATACTGGGCAGCTTTTTGCTCCAGATACGGAATGTCGAAATGATTGCCGTTATAGTGAATAAAACATTGAAAATCCTGTGAAAATTCAAGGAAGGAGCGGAGAATTTCCGCTTCTTCTTCGTATGTCCGGGCAAACCACTGAATCATATGAAAAGCCCGGTTTTCGTAATAAATACAACCAATCAGATAGAGATAGCTGCTTCTTGCGGTAAAGCCCGTTGTTTCAATGTCAAGAAAAAGTATTTTTTCAATGGGCGCAATTTTTTCAAACGGATAGGCACTTTCTAAATCTTTCAGTTCTTTTTCAATAATTTTCATGAATAAACCCTCTTGATTTTTTTCTGTTACGGCTTCAGTATATCATAAATTGTATCTATTTTCATGTGGTATTTTGTCTGAAAAAATAGTATATTAGAGATAGATTTGAAAAAAGAAAGATATCTAAAATACGAACAGAAAGAAGGGGCGAAATGGGAAAATTAACCTTCCATGGTGGGATTCATCCTTATGACGGAAAAGAATTGTCCAAAGATAAGCCGATTAAGGCTGTGCTTCCAAAGGGCGATCTGGTTTATCCGTTAAGTCAGCATATTGGAGCGCCTGCAGTACCGATTGTGAAAAAGGGTGATCATGTTTTAACCGGACAGAAGATTGCAGAGGCGGCAGGCTTTGTGTCGGCGCCAATTTATGCAACCGTTTCTGGAACAGTCAAGGCAATTGAACCAAGGCGTGTCGTGACAGGCAGTAATGTAGAGAGTATTGTAATTGAAAATGACGGTAAGTATGATGAAATTGAATATCAGAAGCCGGCTCCGCTTGAGAATCTGAGCAAGGAAGAGATCATAGCGCTTGTCCGTGAGGCCGGAGTTGTAGGTATGGGCGGTGCCGGATTTCCGACACACGTAAAATTATCTCCGAAAGAGCCTGAAAAGATAGAATATGTCATCGCAAACTGTGCGGAGTGTGAGCCGTATCTGACTTCCGATTACCGGAGAATGATTGAAGAACCGGAGAAACTGATCGGTGGTTTGAATGTGATGCTTCAACTGTTCGACAATGCAAAAGGAATTCTTGCGGTCGAGGATAATAAACCGGACTGTATCGCAAAACTAAAACGTCTGACCATGAATAATCCGAGAATTACCGTAAAGGGATTAAAGACAAAATATCCGCAGGGAGCGGAGCGTCAATTGATCTATGCAACAACAAGGCGTGCGATTGATTCCACCAAGCTGCCGTCCGATGTCGGATGCATTGTTGATAATGTGGATACGGTTGTTGCAATCTATCATGCAGTGGTGGAAGGAAAACCGCTCATGAACAGGATCGTTACGGTTACCGGTGATGCCATTGCTGATCCGAGAAATTTTATTGTCCGGATCGGAACCAATTATCATGAATTAGTGGAAGAAGCGGGTGGATTTAAAAAGGATCCTGTAAAAATTATTTCCGGTGGTCCGATGATGGGCTTTGGTATTTTTGATCTGGATGTACCGACGACAAAAACAGCATCCGCGCTATTGTGTATGACCAGGGATGATGTTTCCCGCTGGGAGCCGACAGCGTGTATCAACTGCGGCAGATGTGTCGAAGTGTGTCCCGGACGTGTGGTACCGTCGAGACTGGCAGATGACGCGAACCGGGGAGATGAAGAGGCATTCCTTTCGCATAATGGTATGGAATGCTGTGCCTGTGGATGCTGCAGCTATGTGTGTCCGGCGAAACGTCCCCTGACACAGTCAATTAAGTCCATGAGAAGTATCGTGCTCGCGAACAAAAAGAAAAAGTAGGAGGAAAAGGGAATGAGTGATTTAATGAAAGTATCATCAAATCCGCATGTGCGTTCCAAAGTAACAACCAGTAATATTATGTTATGTGTTGTTATTGCGTTACTTCCTGCTGCCGGATTTGGGGTATATCATTTCGGACTTCGGGCACTGTTGCATATTGGAATAACGGTTGCAACCTGTGTTCTTTCCGAACTGATTTATGAATTAATGATGAGAAAACCCGTTACGGTTACGGATCTGTCAGCTGTTGTAACAGGTTTACTCTTAGCCATGAATCTGCCGGTATCCGCACCGTGGTGGATGGGAATGATCGGTGGCATGTTTGCGATTATTGTGGTAAAAATGCTGTTTGGTGGCCTTGGGCAGAATTTTATGAACCCGGCATTGGGAGCAAGATGCTTCTTATTGATTGCATTTACTTCCCAGATGACCAATTTTGCCTATGATGCAGTTACAGGACCGACACCTCTTGCACAATTAAGAGCAGGGGAGCTGACAAACAATACAGTGTTTGATATGATTATCGGTAATACACAGGGAACAATTGGCGAAACGTCCATGATTGCGTTGGTCATTGGTGCATGCTTCCTGATCATCATGGGTGTGATTGACCTGCGGATTCCGGGAAGCTATATTATTTCATTTGTAATATTTTTGATCCTTTTTGGTGAAAAGCATCTGGATATGTCATACATAGCAGCCCAGATCGCGGGTGGCGGATTAATACTCGGTGCGTTTTTTATGGCAACGGATTATGTGACAAGACCGATCACGAAAAAAGGGCAGTATCTATATGGAATTTTTCTTGGTGTCATGACAGGAATTTTCCGGTTATACGGAGCGTCGGCAGAAGGTGTATCTTATGCAATCATTTTAGGAAATCTTCTGGTACCGTTAATTGAGAAGATTACAATGCCCAAGCCGTTTGGAAAAGGAGGAGAGCATTCATGAAACAGATGTGGAAAGATACGCTGATTCTGTTTGTGATCACTCTGATCTCGGGACTGGCACTCGGTGCGGTCTATCTAGTGACGAAAGATCCGATTGCGGCTCAGCAGGAAAAGAAAAAAGCAAATGCATATCATGCAGTATTTGAGGATGCGGATTCTTTTGAAGATGATGAAAATTTTGATGCGGCACAGGCACGTATGGTACTGGATCAGGTGCAGGATGCGGATTACAGTGAAGAAGAGATTACGATGATCGCTTCGGCACGGAGTGAAAGCGGAGAACTGCTCGGTTATGTTGTTACTGTTACAACACATGCAGGATACGGCGGTGATATTACATTTTCCGTTGGAATTCGCGTGGATGGAACTATTAACGGAGTTTCCATCACGGATATTTCAGAGACGGCGGGGCTTGGAATGAAAGCACCTGATGAGCTGGCACCGCAGTTCGCCGGAAAAACAACACAGAACAGATTTACAGTTACAAAAACAGGTGCAACTTATCCGTCTGAGGTAGATGCCATCAGTGGTGCAACAATCACTTCGAATGCGGTAACGGACGGTGTCAATGCTGGCATTGTATATTGCCGGTATGTAATGGAGCAAAATGGTATATCTGTAGATTCGGCGGGAGGTGCTCTCTATGAATAAAGCATTGGAACGTCTTTATAACGGACTGATTAAGGAAAATCCGACATTGGTTTTGACCCTTGGAATGTGTCCGACACTGGCGGTTACAACTTCTGCAATGAACGGAGCAGGAATGGGACTGTCAACAACCGTTGTGCTGGTACTGAGTAATGCATTTATTTCTCTGTTGAGAAAAATTATACCGAATAAGGTCAGAATTCCGGCATTTATTGTAATTATTGCATCTTTTGTTACGGTCGTTCAGTTATTGCTCCAGGGATATGTACCATCCGTTTATGACAGCCTTGGAATCTATATTCCACTGATTGTTGTAAACTGTATTATTCTTGGACGTGCAGAAAGCTATGCATACAGTAATCCGGTCATTCCCTCCTTATTTGACGGATTGGGAATGGGACTTGGTTTTACAGCGGCATTGACTGTGATCGGTGCATGCCGCGAACTTCTTGGCGCAGGGCAGATTTTTGGTGTACAACTTCTGGGACCCGATAATATTTTTTATCAGGTAAATGGATTGAAACCATTGGCAATGATGCTGGCAGGCTATGTGAACATCAGTATTTTTGTAATGGCACCCGGTGCATTCTTCGTACTGGCATCTATTATTGCATTGATGAACCGGATCAAGAGAAATGCGGCTAAAAAGGGAAAGATAAAAGAAGAGACAGCAAAGAGGGCTGCCGGATGCCAGTCGGATTGTACCCATTGTGGAGATACCGGATGCGGACATCGTTTCTATGATCCGAATGATTCTGACAAAAAGAAGGATAAGGAGGGACAGGAAGATGCGTGAGTTATTGATTATTGCGGTTGTATCCGCTCTTGTTAATAATGTTGTACTAAGCCAGTTTCTGGGGCTGTGTCCGTTCCTTGGTGTATCAAAAAAAGTTAAAACGGCTGCAGGTATGGGAGCGGCAGTCATTTTCGTTATTACGCTGGCCTCAGCAGTAGCAGCGTTAATTGACCGGTATGTACTTGCACCGAATGGACTGACATATTTGGAAACCATTGTTTTTATTCTGGTTATTGCGGCACTTGTCCAGTTCGTTGAGATGGTTTTGAAAAAATTCATGCCTGCACTTTATCAGGCGTTGGGTGTGTATTTACCGCTTATTACAACAAACTGCGCTGTTTTGGGCGTTGCGCTCACAAATGTACAGAAATCATATTCTGTTCTTACCAGTGTGGTGAACGGATTTGCAACAGCGGCGGGATTTACAATCGCAATTGTAATTCTTGCAGGTATCCGCGAAAAAATGGAATACAATGATGTTCCGGAGTCCTTTAAGGGAATGCCGATTACGATGATTGCTGCAGGACTGATGGCGATTGCATTCTGTGGATTTTCCGGATTGTTATAGAATATTTCGGCATGGAGGTAAGTATGAGTGGAATCATAGCAGCGGCCGCCCTTGTAGGCGGAATCGGATTATTGATTGGCTTATTCCTTGGAATTGCAGGAATAAAATTTAAAGTTGAGGTGGATGAAAGAGAAGAGGCAGTATTGGCGGCTCTGCCCGGAAATAACTGCGGTGGCTGTGGTTATCCGGGGTGTTCCGGTCTGGCAGCGGCAATTGCAAAAGGAGAGGCACCGGTGAATGCCTGTCCGGTAGGTGGTGAGCCGGTCGGGGAAAAAGTAGCTCAGATTATGGGCGTAGAAGCAACACAGTCAAAGCGGATGACTGCATTTGTGAAGTGCATTGGTACTTGTGATAAAACAGCTGTCGATTATGAATATCATGGGGTAGAAGATTGCAGAATGCTGGCATTTGTACCAAACGGAGGACCAAAATCCTGTAACTATGGATGCCTTGGTTATGGAACCTGTGTAAAGGCATGTCCGTTTGATGCGATCCATCTTGAAAATGATGTTGCGGTTGTGGATAAAGAAAAATGTAAGGCATGCGGAAAATGTGTTGCGGCATGTCCAAAGCATTTGATAGAACTGATTCCTTATGAGGCAAAAAGTGTTGTCGGATGTAGCTCCAAGAATAAGGGACCGGTTACAATGAAGAGCTGTCAGGTGGGATGCATCGGTTGCGGTATTTGTAAGAAAAATTGTCCTTCTGATGCAATTATACTGGAAGAAAACCATGCATGGATTGATCAGGAAAAATGTACGGGCTGTGGTATTTGCAAAGAAAAATGTCCAAAGAAAGTAATCCTTTAGTTTCCGGACAGACCGGAAGAATAATGAAGGGAACCATCATCTGTTATAAAGATGGCTTCCGTATGATCAAGAGATTCAATAAGAGCCATACCGTCTGAAAGTCCTAAGATATAGCAGAGTGTACTGAGAGCATCGCCTTCTACAGAGGTTTCGGACAGAATGGTTACCGATAACAGGTTGTTTTGTATGGGATACCCTGTTTCGGGATCCAGAATGTGATGGTAAATGGTACCATCCAGTTCAAAATAGCGTTCATAAATGCCGGAAGTAACGATGCTCTGATCCACACAGGACAAAGAGGTAATCATGTCCGCAGTATCTTTGAAAGGATAGCGGATTCCGACACGAAAGGCGGTATTGTCAGGTTTTGTGCCGACACATAAAATATTTCCGCCAAGATCAATAATGGCATGAGCAACACCTTCGGATAACAGATATTCTTTCAGTTTATCGGCAATATAGCCCTTGGCAATGAAACCAAGGTCAAGTCCGGCATCCGGATCCGACAGGGTAACGGTATGCGCATCTTTATCGATTATAATATTATGATAATCAACGTGACTACAGGCTGCTTTTAACTGACTTTGGTCAGGAAGAGCAGCTTGCTCTTTATTGTCAAAGTTCCATAGGTCTTTTACAGGTGCAATGGTGGGATCAATTTTTCCACCGGACAGCTCTGCATAATAAAGAGCTGTATCCAATAAGTCAATTGTTTCATCGGATACCACAACAGGAGAGGAGCTGGCATGATTGATTCGATTGATGTCGCTGCCTTCCAGTGTACGGCTGAATAAATGTTCATAAGTTTCACATAAAGAAAAAGCCTGATCAAGAATGCGTGTGCTGTCAGAACCTATATTATAGATGGTAAGCGTAATAAACGTATCAAAATAGAAACCGCTTTTTGAGGCTGCTTCATATTCTTTTGAAAAACCGCAGCCGGACAGAAACAGGGTAAATGATAAAAAAACAGCAAGAAGACGAAACATAATACGATTCATTTTTATATTCATAAAGTGTAATCCGGAATCCTTCCTTTTTTGATGTTTTAATCATAGCAGATAGTAGGAATATGACAAGAGTTCGGTTGAAAAAATCGTATAATTATGGTACCGTTACATATGGTACCTATTTGAGATAAATGCTTAGAAGTGGGGATTTATATGAAGTGGGATATGGATGAGGAGGAACACTCCGGTAATTATATTGTGCGAATGGCAATGATCATGGGAGTTGCCGTGGTGGTAATTCTGGGAGCAGTTCTTCTTTATAATAGAGAGCCGTCATCCGGACGGGGTAAAAACAGTCAGACACAGGGGAATATAGCTGTGACAGTAACAGAACCGGCGCAGGAATCATTACAGCCAGATAAAAGTGAGGAAAATGTTTCATCGGGGGGCAGAACATCGGATGAGCTTGACATTTGGAATGAAGACTATGCCTCTGTGCTGGAAGAAACACCGATTCCGACACAGAACGAAGAGAACGATGTGACAACGGATGGCAATCATACGATGATCACATATGCGGATGGAACAACTACATGGATTACCATCAGCAACCGGATAAAACATAATGATTATCAGAATAGGAATTTCGTATATCAGACACCGGTCATGAAATATTATGAGGATGGCGAGCTGGTTTCCTCTATGGGTGTTATGGTTGGGGAAGATCAGAATTATGTTGATTATATCAAATTAAAAGAAGCAGGTGTTTCTTTTGTTATGATCCGGGTTGGCGGAAGAAATGCGGTAAACGGCAATCTGGAGCAGGATGCGCAGTTTGCACAGAATATGAAAAATGCACAGGATGCCGGACTCATGATCGGTGTCTGGTTTGAAAGCTATGCCAGGGATCGTGATGAAGCTGTTGCCGAAGCACAATATGTAACGGAGAGACTTGCTGAGTATGAATTGCAGTATCCGGTGGCCTGCGTTTTAAGACCAATATCAGGAGACGGAACTGACCGGGCAAAATTATTGAATAAAGACCAGAGAACGGAATACGCACGAACATTTATGACAACTGTGGAACAGGCAGGATATCGTACTATATTGGCGGCAAACAAGGAGTATCTGATCTTAAAGATTGATCTCACAAAAATGGAAGAAGATGATATCTGGCTGTTGCAGCCGGGAGACACCCCGGATTATCCGTACCGGTTTTCTATGTGGAGCTATGATTCGGGCGGAATGATTGAGGGAATAGAGAAGGATGCCGGACTAATCATCGCAATGAAAGATTTATCCGGTTTATAATGGGAAGAATAGTAAACAAAGTACAGTAGAAAGGAAAGATAAAATGCTGGAGTTAAAACATATATCCTATCATGTGGATGATGAACAGGGAAATAAAGAGATATTAAATGATATTAATTTAGTATTTGATAAAAGATTCACCGCGATTACGGGACCAAATGGCGGGGGAAAATCAACGCTTGCAAAAGTGATTGCAGGGATTGTTATACCGACAGAAGGAGAAATTCTGCTTGATGGGAAGGATATTACCGGTTTATCTGTAACGGAGAGAGCGCGTGCGGGTATCAGCTACGCATTTCAGCAGCCGGTACGCTTTAAAGGTCTGACAGTAAAAGATCTGATCACGCTGGCGGCGGGAAAATCCCTTTCCACAACGGAAGCATGCCATTATCTTTCCGAAGTGGGACTTTGTGCAAGGGACTATGTCAACCGTGAGGTCAACGCAAGCCTGTCCGGAGGGGAGTTAAAACGAATTGAGATTGCCATGATTATTGCACGGGGAACAAAGTTAGCTGTTTTTGATGAACCGGAAGCAGGAATTGATCTATGGAGTTTTCAAAGCCTGATCCAGGTATTTGAACGAATGTATCAGAAAACGAACGGAAATATTATCATTATTTCCCACCAGGAAAGAATCCTTGATATAGCAGATGAGATTGTTGTTATCGCAGGCGGTAATGTTACAAAAACAGGACACAAAGAGGATATTTTACCGGAATTACTGAATACAGCAGGAAGTTGTCGGGCACTGAAATAAAACCGGGCGAAAGGAGTACAAATCAGCATGGATGAAATACAGAAAATTCTATTGGAACAGGTAGCAGATCTGCATGAGGTTCCCGCCGGAGCCTATAATATTCGTGCAAATGGCGCGCTTGCAGGAAGAAATACAACTGCACATATAGATATCGTAACCAAAGAAGACAAACCGGGGATTGATATTATAATTAAGCCGGGAACAAAGAATGAAAGTGTTCATATTCCGGTATTACTGAGCCAGAGCGGATTGACGGAAACGGTATATAATGACTTTTATGTCGGTGAGGACTGCGATGTTACCATTGTTGCAGGATGCGGAATCCACAATGGCGGAGGGGAAACATCAGAACATTCGGGAATCCATACATTTTACGTGGGCAGAAACGCCAGAGTGCGTTATGTTGAAAAACACTACGGACAGGGCGATGGTATGGGAAAACGTATCATGAACCCGACTACGGTTCTGCATCTGGAAGAGGGATCCCATGTGGAAATGGAAATGGTTCAGATCAAGGGAATCGACTCGACATTAAGAAGAACAAGTGCAGAACTGGCACAGGGTGCAAGTCTTGTTGTACATGAAAAGATCATGACACATGGAATCCAGACTGCAGAAACGGACTTTACCGTTGACTTAAACGGGGATCATTCCAGCGCAGACGTTGTGTCAAGGTCCGTTGCCAAGGAACAGTCAAAACAGAAATTTGTATCACGGATCAACGGAAATTGTGCATGCAACGGACATACGGAATGTGATGCGATCATTATGGATCAGGCATCCGTAACTGCGCTTCCGCAGTTAACAGCAAATCATGTGGATGCAGCACTGATCCATGAGGCGGCAATCGGTAAAATTGCGGGTGAACAACTCATAAAATTGATGACACTCGGATTGACAGAGGCTGAGGCAGAGGAACAGATTATCAGTGGATTTTTAAAATAATTCATGTATGGGATTCAGATATATATGGGGGGATGAGGTATGAGACATCAATTACGTGTTTGTGCAGTAACGGTATTATTGGTTTGTGTGATGCTATCCGGCTGCGGAAAAAAAGAAAATACGGATCAGGTTTCGCAAAACGGTCAGACCGCTACGGATATGGAGAATGAAGAAAGCAGTATTCGTATGGCAGAAGAGGAAATACCGGCTGCAGCATCTGTAGTGGAAGAAACAGAATCCCCGTCCCTGACGGCAGGAAGCGCATACGGGATTCATGGTCCGCTTTCCGTAACAGGGACAGTTCTGACAGACAAAAACGGTGACATTACGGTTTTACATGGTGTCAGTACCCATGGACTTGCATGGTTTCCGCAGTTTGCCAATAAGGATGCTTTCCGGACACTGCGGGATGAATGGGGTGTCGATACGATTCGGCTTGCTATGTACACCGCAGAATATAATGGGTACTGTACCGGGGATGAAAACAATAAAAAGGTATTAAAGAATCTGATTTATGATTGTGTGGATGTGGCAGCGGAACTGGGGATGTATGTGATTGTTGACTGGCATGTACTTCAGGATCAGAATCCGAACACCTATAAGGATCAGGCAATTGCATTTTTTGATGAAGTCAGCGGACAGTTAAAAAATTACGGAAATGTGATCTATGAGATCTGTAATGAACCAAACGGCGGTGTTGGCTGGCAGGATATTAAGTCTTATGCAATGGATATTATTCCGGTGATCAGACAAAATGCGCCGGATGCAGTCATTATTGTAGGAACACCGACATGGTCACAAGAGGTTGACAAAGCTGCGGCCGATCCGATTACAGGATATGATAATATCATGTATGCTCTGCATTTTTATGCGGATACACACAGGGACGATCTGAGAAACAAGATGGTATCAGCTATCCAGAACGGATTGCCTGTTTTTGTATCAGAATACGGGCTTTGTGATGCCTCGGGAAATGGTGCCATCAACTCCGAGGAATCAGCTAAATGGCTTACTCTGCTGCAACAATATAATGTCAGCTCCTGTATTTGGAGTCTGTCCAATAAGGCGGAGACCTGTGCTCTGATACGCTCGGATTGCAGTAAAGTCAGTGACTGGACTTATGAGGAGTTAAGTGCTTCGGGGCAGTGGTTCGTGGACTGGATGAGAGAGCATGCAGATATGGAACCTGTACCGCTTGGACAAAATGCACAGGCACAGAATGCGGAAAACACCGCGACGGATCATGCGGGACCGGGGCAGGATAATACGCAAAATAATAACGGAAACAGTGGGCAGGCTGACAACGGAAATCTTCAGATAACTGCAACAGACGGAAATCTTGGCTTTTTAGCAAAAGCAACCAATCAGTGGGAAACAGGCGGAAAATATTATTATCAGTGCGAGATTCATTTGAGCAATCAGGGATCTACAAAAATTAACGGATGGCAGTTTGAATTATCTGCAGACAGGGCATTGGAACTGAGTCAGGGATGGTGTGGCAGTTTCACCGTATCGGATGGCAAGATTACAGCGGCACCGGAAACCTATAATGCAGTGATCGATGCCGGAACAGAACGCGGTGATATCGGTATCATATTTTGTACGGACCGACAGATTTCTGAACTGCGAGCAACAGTCAAGGCAAAATAGGAACGAATCCGGCATAAAACTTAAAAAAATCAAGTGTCCGGTTTAAGATTATGAATGGTTTCTGAAATGGCAGTTTCCGTATAGATCGTGGCATACTGGGAGGCAGAGAGATTTTCTACATAATTTTGCAGAAAATGACGTTCAAAGCCATTTTTTTTCAAGATATCCACAGCCTTATTATATGCGATGGCAGCCTGGATCAGGGAATCATAGATTCCGACAACATAATTGCTGCGGATATGTATCATGGTTTTGTACTGCACCTTTGAAGGACGGATTATTGCGCGGATACCGTGATAAGGAATCAGTAATTCAATGTTTTCATAACGAAGATCATGCGGATCATTGTTTATAAAGCGGTAGTCCCTTCCTTCTACAGCATAAGGACGAATTCCGTAACGGGACAGAAGACTTACCTGCATTCCATAGTCGGCGAGAAAAAGATGCCCGCCGCGCTTCATGATTTTATGAGAAGCATAGTAGAACAGGTCATCCGTGTCAAATTTCAGAATCTCTTCCTGTGATAAGAAATAGAGAAAATATTTTGCATAGGCATAGATCGGATTTTTAAAATAGTAATGATTATCCCGAAAATTCATAAGAATCACATATTTCTCAAAAGAAAGGGTTTGCGGATGATATCCCGGATCAAAGAAAATTTCGGAATGTGTCAGTAAAAAACGGGCTTCCAGATAGGCCGCATTGGCAGTCTCAGAGTCCGGATAGCTGCCAAGTGAGATATGTTTTTGCTGATGTGTGACAGAAGAACGGTAATAAATTGTACCGTTCTTTTTTTTTGCGGTATAAACGCCGGGAAGCGGCATTTTTTCAGTTTTTTCTGTATGTATCATAGAGCCTCCGGACATAGCTTTCATCTTTTTTTAGTATAACATCGGACAGGTATGAATACAATGATAAAGTAGGAAAGGAGTGTATATGGAAGAGCAGTATATGGGAGAAAAGTATCTGATATGCTTTGTACTCAGCATGTTGGTGCTGATTGCATGCGTCAGTATAACAATCGGGATAGACAAGCAGCTTGGGAAAAGTGCAAAATCTGCATTTGATACTTCACAAACGGAAACAGAAAACAGAAGGACAGGTTATGCCGGAGCAATCTATGCATCCTCAAAACAGCGCGTTGTCCTATATGATCTGTTGGAAAAAGAAGAAAGCATGGATGAAAGGTCCTACGAGGTGTTATGCAGGATCGTTCAGGCGGAAGCCGGCTGTGAGGACATGGTTGGCAAGATTCTGGTTGCCAATGTGGTGTTGAACAGAGTTGCGGACGACAGATTTCCGGATACGGTAGCGGATGTGGTTTTTCAGTACAGTGGATCGACAGCACAGTTTTCACCGGTGGCAAGCGGAAGCTTTTACCGGGTAAGCATCACGGATGAAACAAGAGAAGCTGTGGACAGGGCACTTGCGGGAGAGGATTATTCGGAAGGAGCACTTTATTTTGCGGCTAGAAAATATGCAGGAAGCGAGAAAATGAGATGGTTTGATGAGCATCTGACAAGGCTGTTTGCGCATGGCGGACATGAATTCTTTTTATAGATTTTGCGTTGTAACTGTGGGAAAACTATGCTATACTGTCGAAGACAGCAAATTGCTTAAAAACGTGAACTGCGAAGGAAGAGGAAAAATGGAAATGTTATATCAGAGTACCAGAAGCAAATCAGAACCGGTAAAAGCATCCGAGGCGATCTTAAAGGGACTGGCTGATGATGGCGGCTTATTCGTACCGCAGCAGATTCCTGCACTGGATGTCAGCGTGGAAGCGCTTTCTAAGATGACCTATCAGGAAGTTGCGTATGAGGTCATGAAACTGTATCTGACAGATTTTACGGAGGAAGAACTGAAAAACTGTATTAATCGTGCCTATGACAGCAAGTTTGATACGGATGTGATCGCTCCGCTTGTAGAAGCTGACGGTGCATATTATCTGGAACTGTTCCATGGAAAAACGATCGCATTCAAGGATATGGCATTATCAATTCTGCCGCATCTTATGATTACTTCTGCAAGAAAGAATCATGTGAAAAATGAGATTGTCATTCTGACTGCCACAAGCGGCGATACAGGAAAGGCAGCACTTGCAGGCTTTGCAGATGTTGAGGGAACGAAGATCATTGTATTTTATCCGAAAAACGGCGTCAGCCCGATCCAGGAGAAGCAGATGGTGACCCAGAAGGGGGACAATACCTTTGTTGTCGGCATCCATGGTAATTTTGATGATGCACAGACAGGGGTTAAGAAACTTTTTGCCGATCACGAACTGGCAGCGCAGATGAATGAAAAGGGATTCCAGTTTTCATCCGCTAATTCCATCAATATCGGACGTCTCGTACCGCAGATTGTTTATTATGTATATGCCTATGCACAGCTTTTTGCAGAAGGCAAGGTAAAAGAGAATGAAAAGATCAATGTGGTCGTACCGACAGGAAACTTCGGTAATATTCTGGCCGCATTCTATGCTAAGAATATGGGACTTCCCATTGATAAGCTGATCTGTGCATCCAATGATAATAAGGTGTTGTATGATTTCTTTACGACAGGTACATACGACAGAAACCGTGAGTTTGTACTGACGACCTCACCTTCCATGGATATTCTGATCTCCAGCAACTTAGAGCGTCTGATCTACCGGATCGCCGGAAATGACCCGGATAAGAATGCTGTATTGATGACTCAGCTGAATCAGACCGGAAGCTATACGATCACGGATGAAATGAAAAAAGCATTGGCAGATTTCTATGGCGGTTATGCAAGTGAGCACGAGACGGCACAGATGATCAAAGATCTGTACGAGAAGACCGGATATATCATTGATACCCATACTGCGGTTGCCGGAAAGGTGTATCAGAAGTATGTGACAGAGACGAAGGACTCCAAGCCGACTGTGATCGCTTCTACGGCAAGCCCGTTTAAGTTTACCAGAAGCGTTATGAATGCAATCGATGCAAAATACAATGACATGGGTGATTTTGAACTTGTGGACGAGTTATCCAGAATCGGAAATGTCAAAGTACCGCAGGCGATTGAAGAGATCCGTACCGCACCGGTCATTCATGATCACGTGTGTGAAAAGGATGAAATGAAGGCGGTTGTAAAAGGCTTTTTGAAGATGTAAGGATTTGCATTTTCTTTTATTTGCATTTTCTGTTATCAAAAACTCCCATGGACAGGATACGGTTCCTGCTTATGGGAGTTTATTATATGCATTATTTATGAACGATAGACAATCAGACATAGGCGTCCGGCCACGGGGCGTACAGCTTCCTGATAAAATGATTGAACAAAATAAGGCCAGCGTCTTTTGACGCTGGCTGGTAACAAGACTTTTGCTGAGGTGAACAAGCTAACTGTTTGAGAGATGATCATAGTTCTCAGCGTTTATTGATAGAAACATAATCGCGATCGGTACAGATGGATTTGTATGCCGGACGGATGATCTTACCGTTATTGGCAAGCTCTTCCATACGGTGGGCACTCCAGCCGGAGATACGGGCGATCGCAAACATCGGAGTAAATAATTCCTTTGGAATATTTAACATGTTATAGACAAAGCCGGAGTAGAAGTCAACATTGATGCTGACACCCTTATACATCTGGCGTTCCTCTTCGATTACCTGTGGGGCAAGTCTCTCCACTATGGAGTAAAGCGCGAATTCTTTTTCCAGTCCTTTCTCTACGGATAATTCTTCCACGAATTTCTTAAGAATCTGGGCACGCGGATCGGATTTGGAATAAATCGCATGTCCGACACCATAGATCAGTCCGGAATGGTCGAATGCATCCTTATGAAGAAGCTTCTTCAGATAAGAAGAGACTTCATCCTCATCCGTCCAGTCATGAACCTGTTCCTTCATATCTTCAAACATTTGGACAACCTTCATATTTGCGCCGCCGTGACGGGGACCTTTCAGGGAACCGATCGCAGCAGCCATAACGGAATAAGTATCGGTCAGGGAAGAAGATACCACATGTGTTGTAAATGTGGAATTGTTTCCACCGCCGTGCTCCATATGAAGAACCAGTGCGATATCAAGCAGCTTTGCTTCAAGCGGAGTATAGGAGCTGTCCGGACGCAGAATACGGAGAATGTTTTCCGCAGTAGAGAGATTTGGATCCGGCAGATGAATATACAGACTATTTCCGTCATGATAGTGGCTGTATGCCTGATACCCGTATATGGACAGTAGTGGGAATAAGCTGATGAGCTGTAAACACTGACGAAGAACATTGGGAAGAGAAGTATCATCCGCACGGTCGTCATAGGAGTACAGTGTCAGCACGCTTCTTGCAAGAGTATTCATCATGTCGCGGCTGGGTGCCTTCATAATAATATCGCGTACAAAACTGGTCGGAAGATTCCTGTATTCCGACAAAAGCTCATTAAATGAAGTCAGAGCCTTTTGATCCGGCAGCTCATTAAATAGCAGCAAATAGGTGATTTCCTCAAAACCGAAACGATGTTCCTTACTGAAACCTTCAACCAGATCGCGGACATTATAGCCACGGTAGAAGAGATTTCCGTCCGTCGGTACAGAAATACCGTTTTCCATTTTAGTAGCGCGTACATCCGAGATATTGGTGAGACCGGCAAGGACACCCTTTCCGTTTAAGTCCCTGAGCCCACGCTTGACGTCATATTTTGTAAAGAGTTCCGTATCGATCATCCCCGCAGTGCGACTTTTTTCTGCCAGACGCAGAATATCGGGAGTGATTTCGGAAAAATTCTGATCAGCCATTTTAAAACCACCTTCCTTAATGTATTTTCAAATAGAGTAAGTTTGTCGATGAATATGATATTTATTTATCGAAGTGTTTTTGATGAGTAAAAGAATAAAATTATTTTAACACGTGGATAACCTGAGTGGCAATTAAAAATCCTGTTTTTAAGAAAGATTTTATTTTCTGAAATCCGGATGACAGGATTTTACAAAAAATGCGTGTTTGTTTTTAAAAATGATTGATTTTAAAAAAAGTTTATGAGATAATACAGCTGTTCAGGGCCCTGTATGCGAAGGGCTAAAATCAGAGAAAAGAGGTTAATCTAAGATGGCTGAAATCAATTTAAGCAAGTACGGCATTACCGGAACAACAGAAATCGTGTACAATCCTTCCTACGAATTACTGTTTGAGGAAGAAACCAAGAAAGATCTTGAGGGATATGAAAAAGGACAGGTAACTGAACTTGGTGCAGTTAACGTCATGACAGGTGTATACACCGGTCGTTCCCCGAAAGATAAATTCATCGTTGTTGATGAGAACTCCAAAGACACCGTATGGTGGACCTCTGACGAGTACAAGAACGATAACCATCCTGCAACTCCTGAAGCATGGAAAGCAGTTAAGGATATCGCAATCAAAGAACTTTCCAATAAGAGACTGTTCGTTGTTGATGCATTCTGCGGAGCAAACAAGGATACCCGTATGGCAATCCGTTTCATCGTAGAAGTAGCTTGGCAGGCACATTTTGTTAAGAATATGTTCATCCAGCCTACAGAGGATGAATTGAAAAACTTCGAGCCGGATTTCGTAGTATACAATGCTTCCAAGGCAAAAGTTGAGAATTACAAAGAATTAGGACTGAATTCCGAAACTGCAGTAGTATTCAACATTACAAGCCGTGAGCAGGTTATCATCAATACATGGTACGGCGGAGAAATGAAGAAGGGTATGTTCTCCATGATGAACTACTATCTGCCGTTAAAGGGCATGGCTTCTATGCACTGCTCAGCAAACACCGACTTAAATGGTGAGAATACAGCAATCTTCTTCGGACTTTCCGGAACAGGTAAGACAACACTTTCCACAGATCCGAAGCGTCTCCTGATCGGTGATGATGAGCACGGCTGGGATGACAATGGTGTATTCAACTTTGAAGGCGGATGCTACGCAAAGGTTATCAACCTGGATAAAGATTCTGAGCCGGATATCTACAACGCAATCAAACGTAACGCTCTTCTTGAGAACGTAACTGTTGATGCTGAAGGCAAGATTGATTTTGATGATAAGAGTGTAACCGAGAATACCCGTGTATCTTATCCGATCAACCATATTCAGAATATTGTACGTCCGATTTCTTCCGCACCGGCTGCAAAAGAAGTAATCTTCCTTTCCGCAGATGCATTCGGCGTACTTCCTCCTGTATCCATTCTGACACCGGAGCAGACACAGTATTACTTCCTTTCCGGATTTACTGCTAAGCTTGCTGGTACAGAGCGCGGAATTACAGAGCCTACACCGACCTTCTCAGCTTGCTTCGGACAGGCATTCCTTGAGTTACATCCTACAAAATATGCTGAGGAACTTGTTAAGAAGATGCAGAAGAGCGGAGCAAAGGCTTATCTTGTTAATACCGGATGGAACGGAACCGGAAAACGTATCTCTATCAAAGATACCCGTGGTATCATCGATGCAATCTTAAGCGGAGATATCACAAAGGCTCCTACAAAGAAGATCCCGTTCTTCAACTTCGAAGTTCCTACAGAGCTTCCTGGTGTTGACGCCGGAATCCTGGATCCTCGCGATACTTATGCAAATACTTCTGATTGGGAAGTTAAGGCAAAAGATCTTGCTGGAAGATTTATCAAGAACTTTGCTAAATATGAAGGAAATGCAGCAGGAAAGGCTTTAGTTTCTGCTGGCCCTCAGTTATAAAAAACAGTTTTCAAAATGGCTTGGTTTCTTTTCGGAAACCAAGTCATTTTTATTGATTTTATTTTGATTTTTGCGTATAATACTAATAACCTGAAATGTTCGATAACTCCTATTGTTTTGAACCTACAGTTACTTTAAACGGGATTCCTACATTGTCAGACGGATGTCAGGCCTCCGGCAGCGTAAGCTGTTAAGCAGTGGAAGACAGAAGTGCTGATTGCGGTTACCCACCTGGCGTAAGCTAGGAGTCAAAAAATGGGAGCCGGCATTTCGGCAAATATATAGCGTTCAAACGCTACCAAAGAAAAAGCAGCCATATGTTGGCTGCTTTTTTCTTCATAAGGGGGAAGATGAGTCAAAATAGACGATTTTCTTACATATGCAAAATTTTAATATTGATCGTGATTTTGGGAGTGCTGTTTTATGGTGTGATCAAAGAAGATAGCATGGGATCCGATCGATTTGTATTGCAATTATCGGATGAATCGGAAAAAGAAGAAAGTGATAAAAACGATCTGAACCCGGACACGAGTCAGGAAAGTAGATTATCAGGGGAAGATCAAAAAGCAGATTTACAGAAAATCAGGGTCCTATTATATGCAAGTGGATACAGCTCAATTTATCATGAAAAGTTATGCCTTAATACACAAATCGGAGAAATAGAATTAAATGCGAAAAAGTTGAAAGAACAGTTTGAACTGCTTCAAGTGGAATGTTTTGAAAGCGGATATGTATTGGAACGGGTGGAGGAAGGCTATAGATTGTGTGCGAAAGACGAAAATGTGATCAGGCAGACATCCATTGTACGAAATATGGGATGTCCGGAATACCGCGGAGAATTCTGGATCTATATTACAGGAGAAGATCTGGTTATTATAGACGAATTAACGATGAGAGAGTATCTTTATGGGGTTGTGCCAAGTGAGATGCCGGCATCTTATGAAGCGGAAGCGTTAAAAGCACAGGCAGTTTGTGCAAGAACATTTGCATGCCGTTATATGGAACAACCAAAATACCCGGAGTATTGTGCGGCACTGGATGACAGTACAGCCTGTCAGGTATATGGAAATCTGCCTGAACAGCAGGAAACCAGTCGGGCGGTGGATGATACGGCAGGGATGAAATTGTTATATAACGGGCAATTGGCGACTGCTTTTTATTATTCGACTTCCTGTGGACTGTCAGCGGATATTACAACCTGGCAGGAATATCCCAAAGAGGAATATGCTTATTTAACTGCAACAACTTTAAATGAAGCACATACAGAAATTGACTTCAGTGCTGATCCGCAGGGAGAACAACTGATGGTATATCTGGAAGAAAAGCATGGGGATTATGAGGAAATGCTTCCATGGTATAGATGGAATTGTACTATTACGCATATGGATACGGGACTTTTTTCTGCACGCTTGTCTGAACGATATGTGTTAAAACCGGAAATGATACTGAAGTGGAAAAATGATACATGGATCAGTGAAGAGCCGGAACCGTTAAGCAAAGTTCTGAGCCTGTCCGTCGTTGCCAGAAACCCGGGTGGAAGCGTAGCGGCAATAGAGGTAGAGGGACCGGAGGGCAGGTACCTGATAAAGGGGGAGTATACCATCAGATATCTTTTGTGCGACGGGAAAACAGAAGTGATCAGGCAGGATGGTACGGTACAGGAGATGACGACAATACTGCCAAGTGGCTTTTTTATACTGCAACCAATTCTTTACAACCAGGGAAATATCGGATATTCTATAGTGGGCGGGGGTTACGGACATGGCGTCGGAATGTCCCAGAATGGTGCGAATGAAATGGCCAAAAAAGGAATGGACTATATTACCATTCTTCGATACTATTATTCAGGAACAGAGGTTATAAGATGATACAGGTGATCAAAAATTTTATGGATAAACTGAAAAGGGATGATATCGGAGCGCATGCAGCCTCTGCCGCGTTCTTTATTTTTCTGTCTGTTTTTCCGATGCTGATGATGGTATCATCCATATTGCCCTACACCCATATTACTGAGTCCGATCTGATGGCAGTCGTAACAGATCTGCTTCCGTCTAATATTGATCCGCTGGCGATCAGTATTATTGATGAGATGTATGATAAATCCATGGCGATTGTTTCAGTATCAGCAGTGCTTGCAATCTGGTCTGCGGCAAAAGGAATGCTGGCTCTTTTACGGGGATTAAATGCAGTGGAAGAGGTGGTCGAGACTAGAAATTATTTTGCACTGCGTCTGCGGAGCTGCTTTTATACGATCGTGGTTCTCGCGGTGATTATTTTTTCCATGATTGTGATCGTTTTCGGTAATTCGATTGTTCAGACGATCATACAGCGTTTTCCTCATGCAAGATATATTGTGAATCTGACAATGTCCTTCAGATATGTATTTATTCTTGCATTTATGGCAATTGCATTTGCCTGTATGTATGCATATATTCCGAACCAGAGCCAGAAACTGGTCATGAAGATACCGGGAGCAGTCTTTTCCAGTATCTGCTGGACGGTTTTCTCATGGGGATTTTCCATCTATGTGGATCGTTTCGGCAATTTCAATATGTACGGAAGCATGACAACGATTGTCATTGTCATGTTGTGGCTGTATTTTTGTATGTATCTGCTGTTGATCGGCGGAGAGATCAACGCATTTTTGCAGCCGCTTTTATGTCTGGTGTTTGTGAGCAGAAAATTGCGTAAAAAGCAGGAAAAAGAATCGAAAATCGCAAAAGGTGCGGATGACGCAGGCAAGCACTCCGGGCGGGCAGATTGAGGCTTGACTTTTGGCATGTTTCTGTTTAGAATATAAAGCGATAATAGTATGAAAAGCTGTGAAGGCGTAAAAGTAATTTGTTAACTGTCAGAGAGAAGATGTCATCGGCTGCAAGCATCTTTCAGAAAAGGCAAGTTATGATATTCCCGCCGGAGCTGCCTGCCTGAACGAAAATCCTGTAGGGCAGGACGTTATAGGACACGTTACGTCGAAGAGCCTGTGTCAGCAGGAAAACTGGGTGGTACCACGGATCAAATTCGTCCCTTGCAAAGCATGTCTTTGCAGGGGATTTTTTACTTTATGGAAAAAATACCTATAAGGAAAATCCGTAAACGGACAAACGTGCAGAAAAATCAATGAGAGGAGTCAGAACATGAAAGACAAGTTGGAACAGATCAAAGCGCAGGCACTTGCACAGATCGAAAAAAGTGATGCACTTGAGAAATTGAATGAGGTAAGGGTGAATTTTCTTGGAAAAAAAGGGGAACTTACCAGTGTGCTCAAATCCATGAAGGATGTAGCACCCGAAGACAGACCTAAAGTGGGTCAGATGGTAAATGAGACACGTGAGGAGATCGAGCGTGTGCTGGACGAAGCCAAAACAAAGATGGAAGCGAAGTTAAGGGAAGCGGTTATGGCAAGAGAAACAATTGACGTAACTCTTCCTGCCAAGAAAAATAATGTCGGACACAGGCACCCAAATACGATCGCGCTTGATGAAGTGGAAAGAATCTTTGTAGGTATGGGCTATGAGGTCGTTGAAGGACCGGAAGTGGAATATGATTATTATAATTTTGAGGCACTGAATATTCCGGCAGACCATCCGGCAAAGGATGAGCAGGATACCTTCTATGTAAACGGAAATATCCTGTTAAGAACACAGACTTCCCCTGTTCAGGTAAGACAGATGGAGAAGGGTAAGCTGCCGATCCGCATGATTGCTCCCGGACGTGTATTTCGTTCTGATGAAGTGGACGCAACCCATTCTCCTTCTTTCCATCAGATCGAAGGCATGGTAGTTGATAAAAATATCACATTTGCCGATCTGAAAGGAACACTTGCACAGTTTGCGAAGGAAATGTTCGGTGAGGATACCAAGGTAAAATTCAGACCGCATCATTTCCCGTTTACCGAGCCGTCGGCAGAGATGGATATGTCCTGCTTTAAGTGCGGCGGAAGCGGCTGCCGTTTCTGTAAGGGAAGCGGTTGGATTGAGATCCTCGGCTGCGGTATGGTGCATCCCAAGGTGTTAAAGATGAGCGGCATTGATCCTGAGGTATACAGTGGTTTTGCGTTCGGTATCGGACTGGAGCGTATTACACTGTTAAAATATGAAATTGATGACATGCGGCTGTTATATGAAAACGATATCCGTTTCTTAAAACAGTTTTAAGGAGGAGAATAGATGAATACAGCATTATCATGGATTAAAGCATATGTACCCGAGCTGACATGCACGGATCAGGAATATTGTGATGCAATGACCTTAAGCGGAACAAAGGTAGAAGGTTATGAGAGAACGGATAAGAATCTGAGAAAGATCGTGATCGGACAGATTAAGCAGATTGAGAAGCATCCGGATGCGGACAAACTGATCATCTGCCAGGTGGATATTGGAAGTGAAACGATCCAGATTGTAACAGGAGCACCCAATGTAAAAACAGGAGATAAGGTGCCTGTTGTTCTGGATGGAGGAAAAGTTGCCGGAGGACATGACGGCGGTGCACTCCCTGAGGATGGGATCGAGATCAAAGCGGGAAAGCTGCGTGGCATTGAATCAAACGGTATGATGTGCTCAATAGAGGAGCTTGGTTCTGATCGTAATTTCTACCCGGAAGCACCGGAATACGGAATTTATATTTTTGAAGAGGATGCTGAGGTAGGTGCCGATGCGATCGAGGCACTGGGACTTCATGACACTGTGTTTGAATATGAGATCACATCCAACCGTGTTGACTGCTACAGTATCCTGGGGGTTGCAAGAGAAGCGGCAGCAACCTTTAAGAAACCTTTTGTACCACCTGTAGTAACAAAAACAGGAAACAGTGAGAATGCAAGTGATTATGTGAAAGTTCAGGTAGAGGACACGGAGCTTTGCAGCAGATACTGTGCAAGAGTTGTTAAGAATATTAAGATCGCACCTTCACCCAAGTGGATGCAGAGAAGGCTTTCCGCAAGTGGCATCCGTCCGATCAATAATCTGGTTGACATTACCAATTATGTCATGGAAGAATACGGACAGCCGATGCATGCTTATGATCTTGATACGATAGCAGGACATCAGATCATCGTCCGTCGTGCAAAGGATGGAGATGAATTTGAAACACTGGACGGTCAGATCAGAAAACTGGATCATGATGTATTGATGATCTGTGATGCAGAAAAAGAGATCGGTATTGCCGGTATCATGGGCGGGGAAAATTCCAAGATCACCGATCATGTAAATACGGTATTATTTGAAGCAGCAACCTTCCATGGTGCCAATATCCGTAAGTCTGCAAAGAGAATCGGACTTCGTACGGATGCTTCCGGTATCTTTGAAAAAGGACTTGATCCGAGAAATGCAGAGGATGCCATTAATCGTGCGTGCCAGTTGATTGAAGAACTTGGCTGCGGTGAAGTGGTCGGTGGAATGGTGGATGTAAAGGCACCGTTAAAAGAGCTTGTCAGAATCCCGTTTGAGCCGGAGAAGATCAATAAATTCCTGGGAACGGATATCTCCAGAGAAGAAATGCTTGCGATTTTTGAACGCATTGAGCTTGTATATGATGAGAAGACCAATGAGATCGTCTGCCCGTCCTTCCGTCAGGATCTGCTTGGATTTGCGGATATTGCAGAGGAGGTAGCACGCTTCTACGGATATGACAAGATCCCGGTAACACTTCCAAGCGGAGAGGCGACTGCCGGCAAATTATCCTTTAAGATGCGCATTGAGAATAAAGCAAGAGAAGTAGCGGAGTTCTGTGGCTTCTCCCAGGGCATGACTTATTCGTTCGAGAGCCCGAAGGTATTTGATAAGCTGTTGCTTCCTCAGGATTCAACACTTCGTAAGACTGTAACCATTGCAAATCCGCTGGGAGAAGATTTCTCAGTAATGAGAACCTTGTCCTTAAACGGTATGCTGACCTCTCTTTCGACAAACTATAACAGAAGAAATAAGGATGTGCGTCTGTATGAGATGGGTAATGTGTATCTGCCTAAGCAGGTACCGCTGACAGAACTTCCTGATGAACGTATGACGTTTACACTGGGAATGTACGGTGAGGGTGATTTCTTTACCATGAAAGGTGTTGTGGAAGAGTTTTTCGACAGCATCGGAATGAGAGAAAAGGCAGTCTACGATCCGAATGCCGGTAAGACCTATCTGCATCCGGGACGCCAGGCAAATATCATCTATCAGGGAAAGGTCGTTGGCTATCTCGGAGAAGTACACCCGCAGGTGCTTGACAATTACAGCATCGGAACCAAGGCATATGTGGCAGTGCTTGATATGCCGGAGATCATTCCGTTTGCAACCTTTAATCGTAAATACGAAGGAATCACAAGATTCCCGGCGGTTACCAGAGATATATCCATGGTGGTACCGAAAGCGATCCTGGTCGGTCAGATTGAGGAGATGATTGCACAGCGTGGCGGCAAGATCCTTGAGAGCTATCAGTTATTTGATATCTATGAAGGAAGCCAGATCAAGGAAGGATACAAGTCCGTTGCATACTCTATTACTTTCCGTGCAAAGGACAGAACCCTGGAAGAAGCAGATATTAACGGCGCAATGAAGAAGATCCTGAACGGATTACAGGGTATGGGAATCGAGCTTCGTGCGTAAACTGAATAATAGTGTATAAACGGTTCGGGATAGGTGCGAAAACGCTTATCCCGAACTTGATTGCAAAAAAGGAGTAATGATATGGAACGCAAAAATACATGGCGGACTTATGATAAGAAGCAGTTAAAAAATTGTGAGGAATTTGCAAAAGGCTATATGCATTTTCTGGATCACGGGAAAACAGAAAGAGAATGTATTGATGTGATCGTCAATGAGATTGAGGAACAGGGATATCGCGAGATGCAGAAGCTGCGCGGACAGGAGGGCACATTGAAGCCCGGAGATAAGGTGTACAGCGTCTTGATGAATAAGACGATTGTCATGTATCAGATAGGGAAAAAGCCCATTGAGGAAGGCATGAATATTCTGGGTGCCCATATTGATTCCCCACGCCTTGATGTAAAACAGAATCCGTTATATGAGGAGGGCGGATTTGCTTATCTGGATACTCATTATTACGGTGGAATCAAGAAGTATCAGTGGGTGGCGCTTCCGCTTGCCATGCATGGCGTAGTCGTAAAAAAAGACGGAACCACTGTTATTGTTAATATCGGAGATAAAAAAGATGATCCGGTATTCTTTATCTCTGATCTGTTGATTCATTTATCCGCAGAACAACTTGAGAAAAAAGCAGCAAAGGTAATCGAGGGTGAGGCACTGGATATCATTATCGGAAATAAGCCTGCGGCAGAAACGGAAGATGAAAAATCCGATAAGGACAGTGTAAAGAAGAGCGTTCTTGCATTATTAAAGGAATATTATGATTTCGAAGAAGAAGATTTTATCTCTGCGGAACTGGAGATTGTTCCGGCAGGACATGCGAGAGAAGCAGGACTTGACCGCAGTATGATCATGGCGTATGGACAGGATGACAGGGTCTGTGCCTATGCATCTTACCGCGCCATGCTTGAGGTGGACGCACCGGAGCGTACGACCTGCTGCATTCTTGTTGACAAAGAAGAGATCGGAAGTGTCGGAGCGACCGGAATGCAGTCAAAATTTTTTGAAAATACGGTTGCGGAATTGCTGGCGCTGGCTGGGCAGTACAGCGACCTTGCACTTCGTAGATGTCTCGCTTCATCGGATATGTTATCCTCCGATGTATCAAGTGCATATGATCCCTCATATGCCGGAAGCTTTGATAAGAAAAATGTTGCATACCTTGGAGACGGTATGGTATTCAATAAATTTACCGGATCAAGAGGAAAATCGGGCTCCAATGATGCGAATGCAGAATATCTTGCACACATCCGTGCCATTTTTGAAGCGGAAAATGTGAACCTGCAGACGGCAGAGCTTGGTAAAGTGGATCTTGGCGGCGGCGGAACGATTGCTTATATTTTGGCTTTATATGGAATGAATGTCGTGGACTGTGGTGTGCCGGTGATGAATATGCACGCACCGTGGGAGGTTACGAGTAAGGCGGACTTATATGAGATGAAGCGCGGGTATGTTGCTTTTTTAAAGGCTGCCTGTCTTTCATAAAGAGGAGAGAATACAGTACAATGGAAGAATTACGAAAATCAGACTTTTATTTTGATCTGCCGCAGGAACTGATTGCACAGGATCCGTTGGAGGACAGGGCGTCCTCCAGATTGCTGGTACTCAATAAGAAAACGGGGGAATATTCCCATCATACGTTTCGTGAGATCAGAAATTATCTGAAGCCGGGTGACTGCCTGGTACTCAATAATACGAAGGTTATTCCCGCAAGGCTGATGGGTGTTAAGGAAGATACTGGGGCAGGAATCGAAGTGCTGCTGTTAAAAAGACGTGAAAATAACGTCTGGGAAACATTGGTAAAACCCGGCAAAAAAGCAAAACCCGGAACGGTGATCAGCTTTGGCGACGGGATCCTAAAGGGCACTGTTATAGAGATTGTAGAAGAGGGCAACCGTCTGATCCGGTTTGACTATGACGGAATATGGGAAGAGGTACTGGACCGTCTCGGAGAGATGCCGCTTCCGCCTTACATCACGCATAAACTGCAGGATAAAAATCGTTATCAGACGGTCTATGCCAAGTATGAAGGCTCTGCTGCCGCACCGACTGCGGGACTTCATTTTACCAAAGAATTATTGGAAGAGATCGAAAAGAGCGGTGTGGATATTGCCTATGTAACATTGCATGTGGGACTTGGCACATTCCGCCCGGTTAAGGAAGACAATATTCTGGATCATCACATGCACTCGGAATACTATCAGGTAAGCGCTGAGGCAGCCGAAAAGATCAACAAGGCAAAACAGAACGGACACAGAGTGATCTGTGTGGGGACAACAAGCTGTCGTACAGTGGAAAGTGCAGCAGATGAACACGGCATGCTGCATGAATGCTGTGATAATACAGAGATCTTTATCTATCCGGGATATCAGTTCAAGGTACTGGATGCACTGATTACGAATTTTCACCTGCCGGAATCCACGCTGATCATGCTGGTATCCGCGCTTGCCGGAAGAGAGCATGTACTTGCGGCATATGAAGAAGCGGTGAAGGAGAGGTATCGTTTCTTTAGCTTTGGTGACGCTATGTTTATTCAGTAAGAATTTGATGTTTGTCAATCATCGGCGGCCGGGTGCATTTGTGATGTGAAGTACCCGCCACGATGAAACATCTGCCAGTTGAATTTTACGGGGGACAGTGATTATTCACTGGCAAACTCCGGTGCATGTGTACAGGTTTATATGGGATATATATTCTATGTGCCGCACACCTATGGGTATTATTGGGAAGTATTCCGTTATAACAGTGAAAACGGTATGCTTACACCGTTAAACGGAATGTATGAGGATTATTAAGTTTAAGAGAAACAGTCGAAAAGAGGAACCGGTATGACACTTTATGAAGGAAATATGGATAAATGCTATCAATTGACAGGCATGCATATGAATGAGGAAATTTTGAGAAGGCTGGAAGCGCTTGGTATGAATGATGGCACCAAAGTTACCGTACTGAATCGAAAAAAACATGGTGCGATGATCATTAAGGTGCGTGGTACAAGACTCGCACTTGGGAAAAAAATTGCAAAACAGATCGAGGTACAGGCAGATGGAGAATAGGAGAGAGCGGGAAAATATCCATGTTGCATTTGTTGGAAATCCAAATTGTGGCAAGACAACACTGTTTAATGCAGTGACAGGGTCCAAATTAAAGGTTGCAAACTGGCCGGGGGTTACGGTGGAGAAAAAAGAAGGACAGACTTCTTTTGAAGGGCTTGATCTTACTGTAATCGATACGCCGGGAATATATTCCCTGACATGTTATACCATTGAAGAAAAAGTAACCAGAAAATGCGTTATGGATGATGATATCGAAGTGATTGTGAACGTTGTGGACGCTTCCTCGCTGGAACGGAATCTGTATCTGACACTGCAGCTTCTGGAGCTTGGAAAACCGGTGGTGCTGGCATTGAACATGATGGACGTTGTGGAGGCACAGGGCTTGGAAATTGATCTGCACAGACTACCGGAGATGTTGGGAGATATTCCGGTTATTCCGGTATCAGCGGCAAAAAGAACCGGAATTGATACCTTACTTCATGCAGTCTGCCATCATTACGAAGAAGGCTCCAAGGCACCGGTACTGGATTACGGAGAGGAACTTGAAAACAAGATCGGAAAACTGGAAGTGATGATGAGTGCACGCTTCCCGGAACATTCTTCCGTGCGCTGGCATGCAATTAAGCTTCTGGAAAATGACGAAGAGGTCATGAAGGAACACCCGATTAATGTAACGGATGTTGTGGACAGAAGCTATGAGAAAGAGATTATCAGTAAAAAATATGCCTATATTGAATCGGTTATAGCGGAAACGGTCTTTCATAAGAAGAAAAAGGAGGCCGCGACAGATAAGATCGACAGGATTCTGGTACACAGGATATGGGGGATTCCGATCTTTTTATGTATTATGGCATTGGTGTTCTTTCTGACTTTCGCGGTCGGAGATTACCTGAAGGGATGGTTCGAAATCGGACTTTCTGCATTTTCCGGAACAGTGGCACAATGTCTGCAGAAGATACATACACAAAAGTTCCTGATTTCCCTGATCGTTGACGGCATCATTGGTGGCGTCGGCGGGATACTGTCTTTTATCCCGAATATTGCAATCCTGTTTCTGGCGCTTGCTTTATTGGAGGACAGTGGTTATATGGCACGTGTTGCATATGTTATGGATTCTATCATGGGAAAAGTGGGACTTTCCGGAAAAGCATTCCTTCCCATGATTCTTGGATTTGGCTGTACGGTTCCGGCGATCATGGCAACCAGAGCTTTGGAGACGGAACATGACAGAAGAAAAACCATGGTTGTAACACCGTTTATGTCCTGTTCTGCAAGACTGCCTATTTACGTGCTGTTTTCAGAAATGTTTTTTGTGAAATACCAGTATCTGGCTGCGTTTTCCATGTATGTAATCGGTATGCTGATTGCAATTCTGACTGCATTTGTGATGAATCATCTGGAAAAGGGCAAAGAAAATGACAGCCTGCTGATCGAACTACCGGAATATAAGAGACCGAATGCAAGAACGATCCGCATCTATGTATGGACAAAGCTTAAAGATTATCTGTCAAAAGCAGGTACCACTATTTTTGTTGCATCCATTGTCATTTGGTTATTGTTAAATATTGGGACAAGCGGATTTGTTGAGGATCCTTCTAAGAGCTTCGGAGCGGTAATCGGAAGAATTCTGGTTCCGGTAATGAAACCGGCCGGACTGGGAAGCTGGCAGATTGTAGTGGCATTGTTATCCGGAATTTCAGCCAAGGAGGTAGTCGTATCAAGCTTTGCAGTATTGTTTGGTTCGGCTGCGACACAAAGCGGCCAGAGTGCAATTCTTGCAGGAATTCAGGCGGCGTATCCCTCATTTGGGGCACTGAACGCATATTGTTTCATGCTGTTTTGTCTGTTATATGTACCTTGTGTTGCAACGATCGGTACGATCAGAAGAGAAAGCAACTCACGCAGATTTACAATTGGTATGATCTCGTTTCAATTATTGCTTGCATGGGTAGTCAGTACTTTGGTCTATCAGATCGGATCTTTTTTTGCTGTTTATTGAGAATCAGTAAGAATCAATAAGTATATCTTATGTGAAAAAACTAACCATATTCGGCGTAAGACTTGATTTATACTTGCATTTATGTCAAAATATCTATGCTGTATTTTAACTGATGATCATATGTAAAAGTTTGGGAAGGAACCAATATGAGAGGAATTGACACAGAAGTCAGAAAGGTCAGAAGACGTGTCTTTAAGGAAGTAGCAAATCTTGCGTATAATTCTGATAATTTAGTCGGAGATATGGAAGCACTTCCATATAAATTAGTAAGCAGTGACGAATCCGAATACTGGGAGAGTATTTACAGGGAACGTGCCGTGGTCAGAGAACGAATCCGTCTGGCAATGGGAATGTCACTTCGTCCGGAAAATCAGCCGGTTCACGTATCTCAGGGCGTGGAAGAAAGTAATATTGATGAGAAATATTATGAACCGCCTCTGTTGCAGGTGATTCCGTCCGCATGCAATGCGTGCCCTGAGAACCAGTATTTTGTCAGTGACCGCTGTATGGGATGTCTGGCACATCCGTGTCGGGAGGTATGTCCCCGGGGGGCGATTTCATTTGTAAACGGAAAATCTTATATTGATCAGGAGAAATGCATTCATTGCGGTAAATGTAAGGCCGTATGCCCCTATGATGCAATTTCCCATCAGGTTCGTCCTTGTGCTGCAGCGTGTGGTGTTGGAGCAATCGGAAGTGATGAGAAACATCGTGCCTGCATTGACAGTGATAAATGTGTTTCGTGTGGTCAGTGCATGGTAAACTGTCCCTTTGGAGCAATTGCGGATAAGTCACAGATATTTCAGCTGATCCGTGCCCTTCAGTCCGGGCGGAAAATCATTGCGCAGGTTGCACCCGCATTCGTTGGACAGTTTGGTTCGGATGTGACTCCCGACAAATTCAAGACTGCACTGAAAGAACTCGGATTTGCAGATGTTTACGAGACGGCAATCGGTGCGGATATGGGAGCAATGGCAGAAGCAAAGCATTATGTGGAAAAGGTTGCAACAGGTGAACTACCGTTCCTTTTAACATCCTGCTGCCCATCCTGGTCCATGCTTGCAAAGAAATTCTTCCCCGAGACCATAGGTAATATTTCCAATGAATTAACGCCGATGGTTGCAACCGCAAGAAAAATAAAAGAAGATCATCCGGATGCAGAGGTCGTATTTATCGGACCGTGTGCATCCAAAAAGCTGGAAGCATCCAGAAGAACCGTTCGTTCCGATGTTGATTTTGTAATTACATTCGAAGAACTGGTTGGTATGTTTGAAGCAAAGGGAATCTTATTAAGTGAGATTCAGGCAATGGATCACATGGCAGATGCAACAGGAGCCGGCCGTGGATACGGTGTTGCCGGCGGTGTTGCAAGTGCTATTGAGGAGTGTATTAAGACCTATTATCCGGAAACGGAAGTTCATATTGAACATGCGGAGAGTCTTGCGGAATGTAAAAAAATGCTGATGCTTGCAAAAGCGGGAAAGAAAAACGGATGCCTGATTGAGGGAATGGCATGTCCCGGCGGATGCGTTGCCGGAGCAGGAACCAACATTGCAGTACCAAGTGCCATGAAAGAGGTTCAGGGATTCAAACTTCAGGCAGAAAAAGCCATTCCGGATATGCAGGAAGAATGAGAATGAAGGAGATAGAAAGGTCATGCAGAAGATCAGAACCAGATATGCACCAAGTCCTACGGGACGTATGCATGTCGGTAATTTAAGAAGTGCATTATATGAGTTTTTAATTGCAAAACATGAGGGAGGTACTTTCATACTTCGTATTGAAGATACCGATCAGGAGCGCTATGTGGAAGGCGCTGTAGAGATTATCTACAGAACGCTTGAAAAAACCGGGCTGGTTCATGATGAGGGACCGGATAAAGACGGTGGCTACGGTCCGTATGTACAGAGTGAACGCAACAAGAGCGGTATCTATTTAAAATACGCAAAACAGCTGATTGAAAAAGGGGAAGCCTATTATTGCTTCTGCGATAAAGAACGGCTGGAGTCTTTACGTCAGACGATTACAGATCCGGAAACGGGTGAAAGCAAAGAAATTATGATTTATGATAAGCACTGTCTTCATCTTTCCAAGGAAGAAGTGGAGCAGAAGCTTGCATCCGGTATGCCATATGTCATCAGACAGAATAACCCGCGGGAGGGTGTTACCACTTTCCATGATGAACTGTATGGTGATATCTCAGTAAACAATGCGGAGCTGGACGATATGGTACTGATCAAATCCGATGGTTTCCCTACCTATAATTTTGCGAATGTGGTAGATGACCATACCATGGGAATCACTCATGTGGTACGTGGAAATGAGTATCTGTCATCCTCTCCAAAATATAACAGATTGTATGATGCATTTGGGTGGGAAGTACCGACCTATATTCATTTACCTCTGATTACGGATGAAAATCATAAAAAGTTATCCAAGAGAAGCGGACATGCATCGTTTGAAGACCTGATTGACCAGGGATTTTTATCAGAAGCAGTTGTGAATTATATTGCCCTTCTGGGTTGGAGTCCGGAGGATAACAGAGAGATCTTTTCACTGGAGGAACTGATCCGTGACTTTGATTATCACAGAATCAGCAAGTCTCCTGCGGTATTTGATATTCAGAAATTAAAATGGATGAATGGTGAATACCTGAAAGCAATGGATTTTGACCGCTTCTACGAATTGGCAGAGCCGTATTTGAAGGAAATACTGACAAAAAATTACGATCTTAAGAAGATTGCAGAAATGGTTAAGACCAGAATTGAGATTCTTCCGGACATGAAGGAACTGGTGGATTTCTTTGAAGAGCTTCCGGAATATGACACAGCCATGTATACTCATAAGAAAATGAAAACGAGCGAAGCCTCCTCATTGGAAGTATTGGAAGAGCTGTATCCCATTTTGGAAGCACAGGAAGATTATTCCAATGATGCGCTTTATCAGCTGTTACTTTCCTATGTTGAGAAAAAAGGGTGTAAGAACGGATATGCTTTGTGGCCTGTAAGAACGGCAGTCAGCGGAAAGCAGATGACACCGGCCGGTGCTACCGAGATCATGGAAATCCTTGGTAAGGAGGAAAGTCTGAAGCGAATCCGGATAGGTATTGAAAAATTAAAAACTGTTGTATAATCTATAAGTAATAAGAATCCTGACGTACCTGGAGAGAACGGACAGGAGATACTATGAATGCAAACACATTAAACACATCCGGAATGAACGGGGATCAGTCAGAAGCAGCAATGCATCTGACCGGTCCCTGTCTTGTCATTGCACCTCCCGGATCAGGAAAAACCTTTACTTTAACGGAACGTATCCGTTATCTGACACAGGAAATGAAGATCGAACCGGCATCCATTCTTGTAATTACGTTTACCAAAGCAGCGGCAATACAGATGAAAGAACGATATCTGCGAAGAGCAGAAAGAGCGGAAACCGATGTTACATTCGGAACGATCCACGCAGTCTGTTTTGGAATCCTGAGAACTTCGTTCGGTTATGATGCCGGGGCATTTTTATCACAGATACAGAGAGTGCATTTGGTGCAGGAAATTCTTGAAGATATAGAGAGAAAGAAAGAAGATCACGACAGCACTTGCAGATTTGACGATATAGAACCGGAACAGGTATTGGAAGAAATATCCAAAATGAAAAACCGGGGAAAATCACCGGAAGAATATGAAACGTCTGTGACAGACAAGGAATTATTCCGGGAGATTGCCACACAATATCTGCTCCGATGCAGATGCAGCAGAAAATTAGATTTTGACGATATGGTTTTAAAATGTCTGGAAGAGCTGCACAGTCACTCCGATATTCTGAAAAACTGGCAGGATAAGTTTCGGTATCTGTTGGTTGATGAGGTTCAGGATATTGACAGAATACAATATCAAATGATCAGATTGCTTGCTAAGCCACAGAATAATTTATTTATGGTCGGTGATGATGATCAGTCAATTTACGGATTTCGCGGTGCTGACCCATCCCTGATGCTACTGGTGGAAAAAAACTATCCGGATATTCAAAAGATAAAACTGCATATTAATTATCGGAGTACGAAAGAAATTGTAGATGCTGCAAATGCGTTAATTGCGCATAACTATTTTCGATATGAGAAGAAAATCATCTCCGCGCAGAATGAAAAAGGAAAGCTTTATCTGGCAATTTTAAAAAGTGCAGAAGAACAGAACCGGATCATGATAAATAGACTGCGGGAAATAAAAGAAAATGAAACGATTGCGATTATAGCAAGAACCAATAGCATGCTTACGGAATATGCAGGAATTCTGGGAATGCAGGGAATTCCTTTTCTGTGCAGGGAAAAAATGAAGAATCCGTATGAGAATTCTGTGGTGATGGATATGGAAGCGTATCTGAAACTGGCGATCGGAGAAGCGGACAGGAGTGATTTTATCAAAATTATGAATAAGCCCGTGCGCTATCTTTCAAGAGGAGCGGTTCCTAAGAAAATAGCGGACTGGAAAGAACAATTGATGCAGTATTATGCGGACAAAAACTATATGCAGCGTATCCTGAATGAATTTTCAAAAGACATGGACCGCATCAGATGTTTTTCTCCTTTTGCGGCACTGAACTATATCAGATACGGTATGGGATATGAAGAGGCGGTCGGAAAGGAAGCAGACGAAAAAGAAAGGGACAGAACGGGAGGAGTACTGGATTTCTTAATGAACTGCGCAAGAAAATATGACAGTCACGCTGAATTTCTGAAAGCGCTTACAAAGGCGAGACAGTCATTGACAGAAACGGAAAGAGACGAAGAAGAGGATAAGAAAATCACGTTGATCACAATGCATGGGGCAAAAGGTCTCGAGTATGATCATGTATGGATACCGGACCTGAACGAATGTGTCATACCGCATAGAAAAGCGTATCTGCCCGAAGCGGTTGAAGAAGAGCGCAGATTGCTGTATGTTGCAATGACGAGAGCAAAGAAAAGTCTTTTTTTAAGTTCGGTATATGATGGAAAATATCAAAAAAAGGAAATATCCCGGTTCCTCAAAGAATTAATGCAGTCTTTAAAAGAACGAAACATTCCCTTTCAAATGATTGAAGATAAAGAATAGAGAAAGCGGATTAGTCTTCATCATCCGGAAGCAATTCATCGAATTCCGCATTATCAAGATATTCGTCGAATTTGTCCGATATCATTTCATATTCTTCTTCACTGTCGATATATTCGATACGAGGTTCTTCATTAGGAGCATTTTCGTTTTCATAATAGCGGTAGATCCATACTTCACCGTCTGTATTTTCACCATTTTCATCAAGGGGAAGAAGAACGATATAGTCCTGTTCATCAACTGTCAGAATGGTTACGATCGTACAGGTAACAACGGTTCCGTCATCCAATGTCATGTCAACAGTCATGCTTTCGTCATCAAATCCCATATCATCCTGTTTCTTGTTCTGGTCAGCCATAGTATTTCCTTTCGTTTTTAGAAGCTTTATTTTTGAAAAATGAATCTCACATAAATTTTACTGAAAAGAAACGGAAAAAGCAAGGTTATTGATAGGAATAAAAAGAAAAATGTGGTACACTGTACATGACTGGAGAAATTTTTGCGAGCGGAGAGAAGAAAATGATGAAAACAGAGCTGAAGATAAAAAAAGGAAGACCGTATCCTCTGGGAGCAACTGCATATGCAGACGGAATCAATTTTGCAGTAGTTGTATATGAGAAAAAAGGTAGCGGTCTGGCTCTTTGTGATAGAAAAAAATTAGAAAAAGAATATAGGATTCCTTTTGATGGGAACTATTTTATTGGTAATATCTGTTGTATTTTTGTTGAGGGAGCGAAAGCAGAACAATATGCTTACCGGTTTTATCGTGGGGATGAATATTACGCGGACCCTTATGCGAAAGAAATGATTGGCAGGGAAAATTATGGAATCAGACCGGCAAACAGCAGAACGGATGAACTGGCCGGAATTCCAACGGACCGGTTTGACTGGGAGAATGACAACTTTTTACAGATTCCGTATGAAGACAGCGTATTTTACTGTATGCATGTGCGCGGGTTTACAAAAAGCAGAAGAAGCGGTGTGAAGCATAAGGGAACTTTTTACGGAATTATAGAAAAGATTCCGTATTTGCGGGAACTTGGCGTGCGCAATCTTGAATTGATGCCGGCATACGATTTTAAAGAATGGGAAGAAGAAAAAAAACAGGGAATATCTGATTCCATGCAATATGCACTGACACATTACATGGACAGGCCTGTGTCTGAAAATATCAAAGAACGGGATACAAAAATCAATTATTGGGGATATAAAAAGGGCAATTATTTTGCGCCAAAGGCATCCTATGCGCAAAAAGGAAAAGCAATTGAAGAATTTAAAACAATGGTCAGGGAATGCCACAAAAATGGAATTGAAGTCATTATGCAGTTCTATTTTCCCGATGAATGTAAGCCGGGATATATTCTCGAAGTATTAAAATATTGGGTTTTGGAGTATCATGTTGACGGATTTCATCTGATGGGGACAAGAGTACCGTTAACATTGATTGCCACGGAAGCAATATTGGGGAATACCAAGCTGATTTATTATGATTTTCCTTATGATGAAATCTATCATGAACTTGGCATTTTAAACGGGCATAATCTTGCGAATGCCAATGACGTATTTATGAATGATGTCAGAAAATACATCAAGGGGGACGAAAATCTGTTAGAATGCATGAAAAGAGATCTGACAGACAGCAGTGACGTCCACGGAAATCTGCATTATATAACAAATTATAATGGCTTTACACTGGCCGATCTGGTTTCCTATGACAGAAAGCATAATGAAGCAAACGGAGAAGAAAATCGTGACGGTACGGATTGGAACAATAGCTGGAATTGCGGCATGGAAGGGGATTCCAAAAAGTCAGCGATTCGGAAATTGCGCAAAAAACAGATGAAAAACGCGATGGTACTTGTTACATTATCGCAGGGTACACCGTTTTTTACCGCCGGTGATGAGGATTATAATACACAGGATGGAAATAACAATCCTTACTGTCAGGATAATGAAACCGGCTGGAAAAACTGGCAGACGACAAAACAGGCCAGGGAACAGTATGCGTTTGTGAAAGAACTTCTCAGATTCAGAAAGGAGCATGCTGTATTTCATAAAAGAAAGACATCGCAAAGCTTAGATCCTTTGTCCTGTGGTTTCCCGGAGATATCATTCCATTCCGAAGAGGCATTCAGACTGAATACAGCGGGATACAACAGACATATGGCTGTGTTATATGCGGGTGCATACGGAGATGGCTGCGGCAGGAAAGATCAGGATATCTATATGATCTACAATATGCACTGGGTTCAGCACAGGTTTGCACTTCCGAAACTGAAGAAGGGGTATCAATGGGTGCTGGTAATGAACACGGAGGAAGATGAAAGCTTCGTATATAGGCCGATGTCACAGGATTTTGTGCTGGCGCAGGGAAGAAGTATCCAGATTCTTATCAGTGAAAAGATTACAGAGGAAAAAGACGTATGAGCAGAGTGTGGCAGCATTTTAAAACAATCACTTATCATAAATATCTTGTTATGAAAGGTTGTTTTCGGATTGGATTATACAGGCAGGGATTATGCCATGATCTGTCAAAATATTCTCCAACAGAATTTCTGGTAGGGGCACATTATTATCAGGGAAACAGAAGCCCAAACAATGCGGAAAGAGAAGAAAAAGGATATTCTTCTGCCTGGCTGCATCACAAGGGAAGAAATAAACATCATTATGAATACTGGTCGGATTACAGCATTGAGAAACAGGGAATGGTGCCGGTGGCAATGCCGACAATCTATGTACTTGAAATGTTCATTGACCGGATTGCGGCATCCAGGGTATATAGAAGGGAACTGTATACAGATCATGATCTGCTGGCATATTACCTGCAGGGAAAGGATCATCAGCTGATTCACGAAAAAACGCGTAAGCAGCTGGAATTCCTGCTCAGAATGCTGGCAAGAGATGGAGAAAAGAAAACATTTTATTATATTCGCACCAAAATACTGCGGGGGCATATAGTATTATAAAGAAATTTGTGGAGTAATCTATATGAACTCGATCTGGCTGATTTTGTTACTGTTATGCTGCTGTAACGGAGGTTGTGACGGAAACGGCAAAGGGCAGAATCATTGTGGCGGCTGTGCCTGCAGCGGAGCAAGAGAGGGAGGCTGTGTATCCGGAAGAAATTCGGAAAGAGATGCCTGCAATAATCCTTTTTCACCGTTGAACCGCAAAGACCGTGACGACAATGATTATCCTGTTTTCAGAGGGAATAACGGACCGTGCGGATGTGAAGAAAATCAGGACTGATAGTTAACAAATATAAGAAAATATGGTAAGATGACAAAGGGCAGTAGAAACCGGTCTTACTGTCTACAAGATACCAGGTGGAGGAAATTATCATGGATACGGAAAAATATGTAGCATATGTTTCGACTTATACAATGAATGATAACCACGGAATCAAGATTTATGATGTGGACATAAAAAACGGCAGACTTACTGAAAAAGCAGAGGTTGAGATCACAAACTCTTCCTATCTGACAATTTCCCATAACAGGAAGTATTTGTATTCTATCACGGATTTTGGTGTTGAGTCCTATAAAATAGAAGAGGACGGCTCCTTAACCGTACTGAATACAGCACCGATTAACGGTATGCGTGGATGCTACCTCTCAACTGACTTTACAGACCGTTATCTTTTTACGGCCGGTTATCATGACGGTAAGATTACGGTTCTGCGGTTAAATGAAGACGGAAGCGTTGGTGCGATTACTGACGAGATTTATTTAAAAGGACTTGGGAGTATTGCAGAACGTAATTTCAGACCGCATGTCAATTGTGTAAAAATGACAAGGGATAATCACTATCTGTTAGCAGCGGATCTCGGAATGGATCATGTAAATGTATACCGCATGGATATGCAGAGCGGCAAGTTAAAACTTGTTGATGTTATCAGAAGTGAGCTTGAGTCAGCGCCGAGACACATGTGTTTTTCAAAAGACGGCAGGTTTTTATACATTGTTCATGAATTGAAAAATTATATTGATGTATATAAATACGAGGAAGTGAATAATAACCCTGAATTTGAAAAGATTCAGAACATTTCCACACTGAATGACTATCATGCAAGCGGCTCAGCAGCCAGTGCAATCAAGTTTTCACTGGATTATAAATATCTGGTCAGCTCAAATGCCGGAGATAACAGTGTTGTGCTGTATGATGTGGATCATAAGACCGGTATGCTTACGAAAATGTTCTGTCTGCCGATCAGTGGAGACTATCCGAAAGATGCGGCACTTTTCCCGGATAACAAACATCTGGTATCCTTAAATCATGAGTCCAATACAATGACATTCTTTAATCTGGATGTGAAAAAAAGTTTGATCGTTATGAACGGAAAAGAAATGAAAGTGGATAAACCAAATTGCATTATTTTCCATAAGATTGAAGAATAAGCGTACAAAAAAAACAGTCCTGCGGTTAATGTCGGTGTTATGACGTTAATTGCAGGGCTGTTTTTAGTTATATGGCTATGCAAAGAAAGATTAATTCTCCGGCAGATAAATTGTCTTTAAGTAGTCCATACGGGAAGATAGGTTGGCACACATCAGATCTAAAACAGTCAGGGCAGTCATGGCTTCCACCACAACGACAGCACGGGGGACAATGACGGGGTCGTGTCTGCCCTTGATTGTAACATTGACGGGATCTCCATTCCGGTTAACCGTCTGCTGTTCCCTGAAGATGGAAGGCGTTGGTTTGATGTGTACCTTTAATACAAGATCCGATCCGTCACTGATGCCTCCCAGTGTTCCGCCTGCATGATTGGTTGTTTTTTTGAAACCGGAAATAAAAGAATCATTATTTTCGGAACCTTTTGCACCGGAGACTGCAATACCATCACCGATTTCTACAGCTTTAACAGCTCCAATGGACATGAGAGCGCCTGCAAGACAGGCATCCAGCTTTTCAAAAACCGGTTCTCCGATTCCGGCAGGAAGCCCTTTTACGATGCATTTGATGGAGCCGCCGGAGGAATCCTGCTCAGCCATACAGGATGCAAGATAGTCTTCGGCACGCTTCGAGGCATCCGCATCCGGCATAGCGGTTGGGGTACTGAAAAGCGTATCTTTGGAAAACTGTTGTTCATCAATTGTAACAGGACCGATGGAATAGGTGTATGCGGTTACTTCAATATGGAGTTCCTTCAGTATTTTCAAAGCAATGGCACCGGCCGCAACACGACCGATTGTTTCCCGCCCGGAAGAACGCCCGCCGCCGCGGTAATCGCGGAAACCGTATTTGGCATCAAAAGTATAATCAGCGTGTCCCGGTCTGTAATAAGATGCAATTTCACTGTAATCGGCAGAATGCTGCGAGGTATTTGGAACAAGAAGGGCAATGGGAGTGCCGGTCGTTTTCCCGTCAAAGACACCGGAAAGAATCTGTACTTCATCTGCTTCCTTTCTGGGAGTAGAGAAGCGTGACTGACCGGGTTTGCGGCGATTCAGATAATATTGGATATCGCCCTCATTCAGGGAAAGCCCGGCAGGACATCCGTCTACAATGACACCGACTGCCTTTCCGTGAGATTCACCGAATGTTGTTATGCGAAAATGTGTTCCGAGCGTGGAGCCGTTTACGTTCATTGGTATCCTCCTAAAAAAGTCCAGGTTCATCCGAAAAAATGGATGTTTTTTTACAAGGGATATGATATCATAAATTCAGCGGATGGGAAATAGGAACAATTTATGAAAGATAAAATACTAAAAAAACTCACGAGAATATCAAAAAAAAATAAAATACTCAGACTGCCCATGCTGGCAGTTATCTTTTTGTTTCTGGCATTCTGTCATTTGATGCGCTATATTTTTAATCAAAAATGGCGCTTGTGCGGAACAGCGTGCGCGGTTCTTGTGTTTTTGTTAAGTTCCAGCTTCGCACTTCCGGTCCTCCTGGATATTGATTACGAAAATGGAGGGGAAAGTACCATATACGAATCCAATCTGGAGAGTATGATGCAAAGTGGGGATCTGGATGATATTGTACTGGATGACGGTGAGCTTGGTGATGGGTTCGAGGATTATGAATCCTATGATGTTGCCGAGATGGATACCTATTCTATGGATGAAATATTGCAGGCAAATGAGGAGTATCTGCATGGCGATGATGAACCTGCAGCAGGCAATGATGTCTCTGAGGCAAAAGAAAATATTACTTTTTCAGCTGACGACTGGCGTCTGGTTTTGATTAATAAACAACATCCGATCCCGGAGGGATACACTTTTACGTTGACAACGATTACCGGTTCCATGCAATGTGACGAGCGAATACTGACAGATCTTCTGATGATGCTGCAGGCAGCAAAAGAGGATAATGTCAGTCTGATTATTTGTTCGCCGTACAGGGATCTCAGTAAGCAGGAGTATTTGTTTGAGCGGAAGATAAAGGCGTATATGAACAGAGGTCTGACCTATATGGATGCATATAAGATGACCTCACAGGCAGTCACGGTTCCTGGGGCAAGCGAGCATCAGATTGGACTTTCACTTGATATTTATACCGCTTCGTATCTGGTCCTGGATGATGGCTTTGGCGAGACGATTGCGGGAAAATGGCTTGTTGAGCATGGCTGGGAATATGGCTTTATTCTGCGTTATCCGCAGGAAAAAGAGTATATCACCGGAATCGGATATGAACCATGGCATTTCAGATATGTCGGAAAAGATGCTGCAAAGATTATGAAAGAAGAAGATCTCACGTTGGAAGAATTCTGGGATCTGTATGTTGAATAAAAAATAGATTGAAGTGAGGCAGGAAATGTATCGCATATTAAAAACTGAAGGAAATGCAAAAAGAGCAGAATTTACCACAGTGCACGGAACGGTTCAGACACCGGTATTTATGAATGTCGGAACAGTAGCGGCAATTAAAGGAGCTGTATCAACGCAAGACCTTGAACAGATCGGAACACAGATCGAGTTATCCAACACCTATCACCTGCATGTGCGCCCGGGAGATGAGATCGTCAAGAAACTTGGCGGTTTACATAAATTCATGTCATGGAACAGGCCAATTCTGACAGACTCGGGCGGATTTCAGGTTTTTTCACTCGCCAAGCTGCGTAAGATCAAAGAGGAGGGTGTGTATTTTAATTCCCATGTGGACGGAAGAAAGATCTTCATGGGTCCGGAAGAAAGCATGCGGATACAGTCTAATCTTGCATCCACGATTGCAATGGCTTTTGATGAATGTCCGTCAAGCCGGGCAGACCGGGCTTATGTACAGCAGTCCGTGGACAGGACAACAAGATGGCTGATACGCTGTAAGGAGGAAATGAAACGTCTGAATGGTCTGGATGATACGATCAATCATAATCAGCTTTTATTTGGTATTAATCAGGGAGCGGTGTTTGACGATATCCGGATCGAGCATGCCAAGAGGATCAGTGAGCTTGATCTGGATGGTTATGCAATCGGTGGTTTAGCGGTTGGTGAAACACATGAAGAGATGTATCGGATTATTGAACAGGTGACACCGTTCTTACCAAAGGACAAGCCAACCTACCTGATGGGAGTCGGAACCCCGGCTAATATTCTGGAAGCAGTGGAAAGAGGTGTGGATTTCTTTGATTGTGTATATCCGTCAAGAAATGCACGACACGGACATCTGTATACGAACCATGGCAAGATCAATCTGTTCAATGCACAGTATGAGCTGGATGACAGACCGATTGAAGAAGGATGTCAATGCCCGACCTGCCGCAGGTATTCAAGAGCTTATCTGAGACATCTTTTAAAAGCAAAAGAAATGCTTGGCATGCGCCTTTGTGTGACACATAATCTGTATTTTTATAACAAAATGATGGAAGAGATCCGGGATGCGCTGGATGAGGGAAGGTTTGCGGAATATAAAAAACAGAAGCTTGCAGGTATGAATGGTGAAGCATAACCGAATAAAAGTTGCATAAAAATACTTGATGTATACCTGAAATTTGTGTATGATAATGAATGGTATAAATTTTATTTGAATTTGGAGGAAACAAATGGGTATTTTACTAGACGGCGCCACAACTTCTTCAGGCGGTGGTAGCAGCATTATTGGAATCGTTCTGTATTTGGTAGTGATCATTGCATTTTTCTATTTTATTCTGATCAGACCACAGAAAAAGGAACAGAAGAAGATGGCAGCTCTTCTTTCTACATTGGAGACAGGAGACAGCGTATTAACATCAAGCGGTTTCTATGGCATTGTGATTGATATTACAGATGATACGGTTATCGTAGAATTCGGTAATAACAAGAACTGCAGAATTCCGATGCAGAAGTCGGCGATTGTGCAGGTGGAAAAGCCTGACGCTGAATAATGGAAATTAGGAAGAGGCGCTCGGTAAGAACGTCTCTTTTTTTGTAGCAGGAATCTGCAGAAATTTGAACTTTGGAAGCACCTGTACATATTGGGAAAAGAGGAAAAACAAAATGAATTATCGGATTACCTGTATCCCCGGTGACGGTATTGGTCCTGAGGTAGTCAGTGAAGCAAAAAAAGTACTGGAGCATGTTGCGGAGAAATTCGGACATCAGTTTACATTTACGGATATTTTAATGGGAGGGGCATCCATTGATGTGTTCGGAGTGCCTCTGACCGATGAAGCAATTGAAACAGCAAAAGCAGCGGATGCTGTGCTGATGGGCTCCATCGGCGGAAATACCTCCACATCACCGTGGTACAAGCTGCCGCCCGAGAAAAGACCGGAGGCGGGACTGTTAAAGATCAGAAAAGCGCTGAACCTGTTTGCTAATTTAAGACCTGCGGTTTTATATGATGAACTTTCGGCAGCCTGTCCGTTAAAGGAAGAAATCAGCAGTGCCGGCTTTGACATGCTGATTATGCGGGAACTGACAGGTGGTCTGTATTTCGGAGAAAGAAAAACAGAAGAAATTAATGGAAAGCTGACCGCGATTGACACACTGACTTACACGGAAGATGAGATCCGCCGAATTGCGATAAAAGGATTTGATATTGCGATGAAGCGCCGCAAAAAGGTAACCAGCGTGGATAAGGCAAATGTACTCGACTCATCCAGATTATGGCGTAAAGTCGTAAATGAAGTGGCTAAGGATTATCCTGAGGTTACAGTGGAGCATATGCTTGTGGATAACTGTGCAATGCAGCTTGTAAAGGATCCGGCACAGTTTGATGTGGTACTGACAGAGAATATGTTCGGAGACATCCTGTCCGATGAAGCAAGTATGATCACGGGCTCCATCGGTATGCTGGCAAGTGCATCCTTGAATGATACCAAGTTTGGTCTGTATGAGCCGAGCGGCGGTTCTGCACCGGATATCGCGGGACAGGGAATTGCAAACCCGATCGCTACGATCCTGAGCGCGGCAATGATGCTTCGTTATTCCTTTGATCTTGACAAAGAAGCGGATGCGGTTGAAGCAGCAGTAAAGCAGGTGTTAAAAGAAGGATATCGTACAATCGATATTATGCCGCAGGACCACCGGTATGACGGAATTACACAGGTTGGAACGGCGCGCATGGGCGAGCTGATCTGTGAGCGGATCTGAGCATGCCGTTGAAAAACATGAAAAGCAGAGCATGAAAATATCTCAAAATAGATTATGTGATATATAAAACGGAAAGGGAATGACTATGAGAAGTGATAATGTAAAGACGGGTATGCAGCAGGCACCCCACAGATCGTTGTTTAATGCATTGGGATTTACGGAAGAAGAGATGAAAAAACCGATGGTAGGTATTGTCAGCTCTTATAATGAGATCGTTCCGGGACATATGAATCTGGATAAGATTGTAAATGCAGTTAAGCTTGGTGTTGCAGAGGCAGGCGGTGTGCCGGTCGTATTTCCGGCGATTGCGGTTTGTGACGGTATTGCAATGGGGCATATTGGAATGAAATATTCCCTTGTTACCAGGGATCTGATCGCTGATTCTACAGAATGTATGGCACTTGCGCATCAGTTTGATGCGCTTGTTATGGTTCCGAACTGCGATAAGAATGTTCCGGGATTACTGATGGCAGCTGCAAGAATCAATGTTCCGACTGTATTTGTTTCAGGCGGACCAATGCTGGCAGGACATGTTAAGGGACAGAAGAGAAGTCTTTCTTCCATGTTTGAGGCGGTTGGCTCCTATGCAGCCGGAACCATGACGGAAGAAGATGTCCGTGAATTTGAAGAAAAAGTATGCCCCACCTGCGGTTCCTGCTCCGGTATGTATACTGCCAATTCCATGAACTGCTTAACAGAGGCACTTGGTATGGGACTTCCCGGAAACGGAACGATCCCTGCGGTATATTCCGAAAGAATCAAGCTGGCAAAGCATGCCGGCATGAAGGTTATGGAAATGCTGGAAAAAAATATCAGACCGCGGGATATCATGACAAAAGAAGCCATCTTAAATGCGCTTACCGTGGATATGGCACTGGGCTGTTCTACAAACAGCATGCTGCATCTGCCTGCGATTGCACATGAGGTTGGATTTGATTTTGATATTGCATTTGCAAATGAGATCAGTGCCAAAACACCGAATCTGTGCCATCTGGCACCGGCGGGTCCGACTTATATGGAGGATCTGAATGAAGCAGGCGGTGTCTATGCTGTCATGAATGAACTGATGCAGGCAGGATTGCTTTATACGGACTGCATGACAGTGACGGGCAAAACTGTAAAAGAAAATGTAGCGCATGCAGTAAATAAAAATGAAGAAGTAATCAGACCGCTTGACAATCCGTACAGTAAGACCGGCGGACTTGCTGTTCTCAAGGGAAATCTTGCGCCGGACGGCTCCGTTGTAAAACGTTCCGCCGTTGTGGAAGAAATGATGGTACATACCGGACCCGCAAGAGTGTTTGATTGTGAAGAAGATGCAATTGCGGCAATCAAGGGTGGAAAAATTGTTGCAGGAGATGTTGTTGTGATCCGTTATGAGGGTCCTAAAGGCGGTCCGGGCATGAGAGAAATGTTAAATCCGACTTCGGCAATTGCCGGAATGGGACTTGGTTCAAGCGTGGCACTTATTACGGACGGACGTTTCTCCGGCGCATCCCGTGGTGCATCCATCGGTCATGTTTCTCCGGAAGCTGCAGTTGGCGGACCGATCGCCCTGGTGGAAGAGGGAGATCTGATCAGTATTGATATTCCGAATATGAGCTTAAATCTTCAGGTATCGGATGAGGAACTTGCAAAAAGAAAAGAAAAATGGCAGCCCAGAGAGCCGAAGGTTACCAGTGGCTACCTCTCCAGATACAGAGAAATGGTAACAAGCGGTAACCGTGGTGCAATTTTGGAAATACCAAAGAATAACTAACAGATAAGGGGTATGGATATATGAAATTAACAGGAGCGGAAATCGTAATTGAATGTTTAAAAGAGCAGGGCGTGGATACCGTATTTGGATATCCGGGAGGTACAATCCTGAACGTGTATGATGCATTATATAAGCATCAGGACGAGATCTTCCATATTCTGACATCCCACGAGCAGGGTGCGGCGCATGCGGCGGACGGCTATGCCAGAGCAACCGGGAAAGTAGGCGTCTGCATGGCGACAAGCGGTCCGGGAGCAACGAACCTTGTAACAGGAATTGCAACTGCTTATATGGATTCAATCCCCATTGTAGCAATCACAGCAAATGTAAATCTTCCGGCACTTGGTAAAGATTCTTTCCAGGAGGTGGATATTGCCGGTGTTGTCATGCCAATCACCAAACACAGCTTTATCGTAAAAGATATTGCAAACCTGGCAGATACACTCCGTCGTGCATTCTGTATTGCAAAAAGCGGCAGACCGGGTCCTGTTCTTGTGGATATTACAAAGGATGTAACGGCGAACACCTATGAATATACACCGAAAAAACCGGAACCGGTTAAGATTCCGGAAAGTTACACAGAAGAAGATCTGAAAAAGGCGGTAAAACTGATTGAAAATGCCAGAAAACCGTATTTCTATGTCGGTGGCGGTGTGATCTTATCCAATGCTTCTGAAGAACTTCGCTCTTTTGTAAAAAAAGTAGATGCTCCGGTATGTGATACCCTTATGGGAAAGGGCGGTTTCAGTGGAAAAGATCCGTTATATACCGGAATGATCGGTATGCATGGGACCAAGACTTCCAACCTGGGTGTACAGGAGTGTGATCTTCTGATCAGCCTTGGTGTCCGTTTTTCGGACCGTGTAGTGGGAAATGCAAAACAATTTGCACCGCATGCAAAGATTTTACATATTGATATTGATGCGGCAGAGATCAATAAAAACATTATAGCAACAGCTTCCGTTGTAGGAGATCTGAAGGATATCCTGCAGAAACTGAATCAAATGGTTCCACAGCAGAAACATGAAGAATGGGTAAAACATGTAATGGAAATGAAAGAAAAATATCCGCTCAAATATGACAAGGAGGGTCTGACCTGCCCGTATATCATTGAAGAACTTGACCGTGTGACGGAAGGAAAGGCTATTGTAACAACGGATGTCGGACAGCATCAGATGTGGGCATCCCAGTTCTATCGTTATACGGAGCCGAGAACCTTCCTTTCTTCCGGAGGACTCGGAACCATGGGATACGGACTCGGGGCATGCATCGGAGCCAAAATGGGCAGGCCGGATAAGATCTGCGTGAATATCGGTGGTGACGGATGCTTCAGAATGAATATGAACGAACTGGCCACCGCCAGCAGATATCAGATCCCGATTATCCAGATTGTGATCAATAACCATGTACTTGGTATGGTGCGTCAATGGCAGACACTGTTCTATGATCACAGATATTCACAGACCGTACTGGACGATAAGGTGGACTTTGTAAAGGTCGCAGAGGGGCTTGGCTGCAAAGCGATCCGTGTAACAAAAAAAGAAGAGGTCGGTCCGGCGCTTGAAGAAGCCATTGCTTCAAAAGAACCGGTCGTTCTGGACTGCATGATTGCAGAGGATGATAAGGTATTCCCGATGGTATCTCCGGGAGCAGCCATCAACGAAGTATTCGATGCAGATGATCTTGCGGAAAAAACAGTTGATAAATAGCAAATCGGTCATTACATAGGATCTTATATGAAAAACCAGAGAAAATGGGCGGTCATCGGAAGCGTGCTTCTGATGACCGTACTTTCGATCATAACTGCATATCTGTTGCTGATCCATTATTATTCGGATCGTTTCTTACCCGGCACTTACGTGAACGGTATAAATTGTACCGGAAAGACGATTCCGGAGGCGGACAGACTGTTGTCAGGGCAAAATCCGGAATATGTCTTTCAGGTAGTGCTTAAGGATGGAAGTGCGCAGGAGCTGATTCTGTCCGAACATGTTTATCGTTCTGATTACACGGCACTGTTAGAAAATATTCTGGATCAACAAAAAAAACAAAAATGGATGCTGGGGCTTTTTATACCGTCTCATAGGGAGCCTGTTCTGCCGGTTATTTCCTATGAGAAGGATAAGCTGGCAGAGCTGATCGCATCGCTTCCCTGTATGAGCAGTGGAATGCATGAGACCTATCTGTATATTGAACGCACGGAAAACGGATACTGGTTAAGGGACAGTTCCGAGGACTATTTTGATCCCGATCTGGCACAGTCCGTAATATTGGAGGCTGTCCTGAGCGGCAGGCAGAGCGTGGATCTGAGGGAAGCCGGCTGCTATGAGGACCGTACACCGGTGACACCGCAAATGGAGGAGGTATACAGGGAATGGAATGCGATAGAAGCATTTCAGAATCTGGAGATCACTTATCTGTTCGGGGAAGAAAAGGTGACAATTGAAAAAAAGAACCTTGCGGATTTCCTGATACCGGATGAGAACGGCGTGCAGGTCTGTATGACTGATGAAAACGGAAATTTCATGATCGATGAAGAGAAAGTCCGTGCATACGTTGATAAACTGGCGGATGAATATGACACTTATGATGTGTCCCGTACTTTTCATACGATAAACGGTGAAGATGTGGTCATACCCGGTGGGATCTATGGTAATCAGCTTGATCGGAAGACTGAAACGGAATGGTTGTCTGAAACACTGCAAAACAGACAATCCGCAGAGCGGACACCGGTATATTCCAAAATGGCGCTTTATCAGGGAGCCGATGATATCGGACCGGATTACATTGAAGTGGATCTGACAGCACAGAAGCTGTATTTTATACAGGCGCATGAGGTTATATTGGAAACGGATATTGTGTCAGGAAATCTCGGCTGGAGACTTGGAACCCCCTCACGCATATGCTGTGTACAGGGAAAGTACCGGAATCGTATTTTACGCGGACCCGGTTATGAGTCGTTTGTAAATTATTGGGTACCGGTATATAAGAATATCGGGATCCATGACGCAACGTGGCGCAACCGCTTCGGGGAAGAGATCTATAAGACGAACGGATCGCACGGATGCGTGAATGTGCCATATGAAGTGATGACGCAGCTGTTTGATTGTATAGAGGACGGCATGCCCGTTATTATGTACTATACAGAAGAAGTGGACCAGAGCCGCATCAACAACCGCTAGCATGGGCTGTTGCACATTGGCGAAACACCATCGGATATAAAGAAAAGGTTGACGTATCTTTTTATAAAAGGTAGAATAAATTTTATTAGTGTGACATGTAAGCCACATACATAATCAGGAGGGAAGATAATGTCCAGAGTTTACAATTTTTCAGCAGGTCCGGCAGTATTACCTGAAGAAGTATTAAAAGAAGCTGCAGAAGAAATGCTTGATTATAAGGGATCAGGTATGTCCGTTATGGAGATGAGCCACAGATCGAAGGTTTATGATACAATCATCAAAGAAGCCGAAGCAGATCTGAGAGAGCTTATGAATATCCCCGATAATTATAAGGTTCTGTTTTTACAGGGCGGAGCAAGTCAGCAGTTTGCAATGATTCCAATGAACCTGATGAAAAACAAGAAGGCTGCATATATAGTAACAGGTCAGTGGGCAAAAAAAGCATATCAGGAAGCAAAGATGTACGGTGATGCTGTGGAAGTTGCATCTTCTGCAGATAAGACTTTTTCCTATATTCCGGATTGCTCGGATCTGGATATTCCTGAAGATGCCGATTATGTATATATCTGTGAGAATAATACAATTTACGGAACCAAGTATAAAGAACTTCCGAATACAAAGGGACATGTGCTGGTAGCGGATGTTTCTTCCTGCTTCCTCTCAGAGCCTGTGGATGTAACAAAATATGGCGTGATCTATGGCGGCGTACAGAAAAACATCGGACCTGCCGGTGTTGTAATTGTGATTATCAGAGAAGATCTGATCACAGAGGATGTGCTCCCGGGAACACCGACCATGCTCCGTTATAAGATCCATGCAGATGCGGATTCCTTATATAATACACCGCCCTGCTATGGTATCTATATCTGTGGTAAGGTATTCAAATGGCTGAAGAAAATGGGCGGATTGTCTGCAATGAAGGAACTGAATGAGAAAAAAGCGAAGATCTTGTATGATTTCCTTGACGAAAGCAAGCTGTTTAAAGGCACGGTTGTTCCGAAAGACCGCTCCTTAATGAATGTTCCTTTTGTAACCGGAAATGCAGATCTGGATGCGAAGTTTGTAAAAGAGGCTACAGAGGCAGGATTTGTCAACCTGAAAGGACACAGAACTGTCGGCGGTATGAGAGCAAGCATTTACAATGCAATGCCGATCGAGGGTGTTGAAAAACTGGTTGCATTCATGCGTGAATTTGAAAAGGCAAATGTATAATCGAATATAACAGAAAGAAGGAATCAAGATGTTTAAATATCATTGCTTAAACCCGATTTCCCAGATTGGGCTGGTTAATTTTACCAATCAGTATGAAAAGACAGAGGATATAAATGAAGCGGATGGCGTTCTTGTTCGTTCGGCGTCCATGCATGAGATGGAGTTTCCTGATCGATTACTTGCAGTTGCGAGAGTAGGTGCGGGCGTGAATAACATCCCACTTGACAAATGCGCGGAAAAAGGAATCGTCGTATTTAATACACCCGGTGCAAATGCAAATGGTGTAAAAGAAATGGTACTTGCGGGAATGCTTTTGGCATGCCGTGATATTGTTGGCGGTATTGGCTGGGTAGAATCTGATAAAACAGATGAAAATATCGCAAAGGCGACTGAAAAAGAGAAAAAGCGTTTTGCCGGTACTGAACTGGAGGGCAAGAAATTAGGCATTATCGGTCTTGGTGCCATTGGCGTTAAGGTTGCAAATGCAGCAAAACACCTTGGAATGGAAGTATACGGATACGATCCGTATCTGTCCGTTGATGCAGCATGGAACTTAAGCCGTGATGTAAAACACGTATTAAATGTAGAGGAAATCTATAAAGTATGTGACTTTATTACGATTCATGTGCCGCTTCTGGATTCTACCAAGGGGATGATCAATAAAGAAGCGATTGCAATGATGAAGGATGGCGTGATCCTCTTGAACTTTGCAAGAGATCTCCTTGCAGATGAGAATGCAGTTCTTGCCGGTATTGAAAGCGGCAAGATCCGCAAGTATGTGACGGATTTCCCGAATACAACGGTTGCCGGAAAAGCCGGATGCATTGTAACACCTCACCTTGGTGCTTCCACGGAGGAATCCGAGGATAACTGTGCGAAGATGGCAGTGAAAGAGATGATGGATTATTTACAGAACGGTAATGTGAAGAATTCTGTAAACTATCCGGCTCTTGATATGGGTGTCTGCAGCAAGGCAGGCCGTGTGGCTATCTGCCATAAGAATATAGCCAACATGATTACAAAATTTACTGCATGCTTTGGTGATGCAGGAATCAATATCTCCGATATGATGAATAAATCACGCGGAGAAGTTGCTTATACCATGATGGATATTGAAACACCTGCAACAAAAGAAATTGTTGAGAAGCTTCAGGCGATTGAGGGTGTTTTCCGTGTCAGAGTAGTGAAGTGATGATATAAATTAACAGAAGGGATACAGTGCAACGAAGTACAGTATGAAGACATACCGTATATCGGTGTGATGTATCCTTTTTTATGAGGAGGTTGCCGATGATGAAAAAAACGGAAAAGAATCAAACAAGGGAAAATGTAACAATGAATCTGGGTAGCAAAATAGGAAAAATGTTTATCCGTGTCTTGCAGAAGGTGCTGATTGTTGTATGTCTTGGAGCTGTTTTGATCGGTGGATTTTTTGCGGTACGTTATACCATCAAAGACAGCTACAGTTCGGCAAAAGAATATACGGAAGAAATCGACAGGGCTATGCAGGGCAAGGTCAGCATGGTGGAAGCAATTGCTGCAGGTATCAGCAGTGGGACGCTCACGGAACATGCGGCAATCAGTGATTATGTGGATGCCATGGCCTCGATGGACGATCAGATATCGGCAGTGTATAGCTGTTATAATGATAATACAACGATTATGAGCGGTGGATGGGAACCACCCGCTGACTTTGTCGTTACTGACCGTGCGTGGTATCTTGGCGCACAGGCGCAGCCCGACCAGGTATATATTTCAGATCCTTATGTGGATGAACAGAGTGGCGGAATCTGTATTACATTAGCAAAAGCAACCTATCAGAACGGAGAGGTTGCCGGAGTTGTCGGCATGGACATGTATATGGACAATCTGGTTTCACTGATGGAAGGAAGCTATCAGGGAAGCAGTTATGTATTTCTGACCACTAACGACGGAACGATTCTGGTACATCCGCATGATGACTATTCTCTGGATGTGGATAGAAGTTCCAATGTTCAGACTGCAAATGGGGGAAGATATGAGGCATTTACCCAAAAGGATCTGTCCACAGGACTGTTTTTAGACTATGCAGGCGGTCTGAAGATTGGTATTGGCAATACTTCTGCAGTAACCGGATGGAAGGTAATTGCAGTAAAACCGATATATTCTGTGGTATTGTCCCTCGTATTGATTCTGGGACTGAATATTCTGATCTATGCAGTGGCAGTCCTGATCACAGGTAAAAAGATGAACCAGAAAGTGGGTCTGTTGTTCAGACCGCTGGAGTCCATCAGTGATAAAATGGGAAAGGTAGCACAGGGAGACCTCTCGGTAGTATTTGATGAGGAAAAAAATTCATTGGAAATAGAGAGACTGACCGATTCGATCAACGAAACAATTACCAGTCTGAATGGATATATTGCCAGTATTTCAAAAACAGTTACTGCAATTTCTGATAAGGATCTTACAGTATCTGTGGATGGAGAATTTAAGGGTAGTTATGTGCAGATCAAGGATGCATTGGAAAGCATTATTGAGCATTTAAATGAATCCTTTGCACTGATCAATGAACAGGCTGAGAGTGTACTGGAATATGCAGAAAAGCTGGAAATGACAACACAGACAGTGGCACAAAGCGCAGCCGACCAGAATGAGTCCGTTGTGCATGTTTCGCAGAATATGGTCAGGCTGACGGAACAGACCAGACAGATTACAGAACATGCAGTTAATGTCAGATCTAATGTGGACGTTACGAATGAGCATCTTGCAGAAGGAAATCGTGAAATGTCGGCACTGGTGGATGCAATGGAAGGAATTGACCGCTGCTATACACAGATTGCGGAATTTGTCGATACGATCAAGGGAATTGCGGCGAAGACAAACCTGCTTTCCTTAAATGCATCCATAGAAGCTGCAAGAGCAGGTGAAGCCGGAAGAGGATTTGCAGTGGTTGCTGATGAGATCAGTACGTTAGCAACATCCAGTGCGCAGGCAAGTGAAAATATCAATAAATTAATAGAAGAATCCAGAGCAGCGGTTTCCAATGGAAAGCAGCTGGTCAATACGACATCCTTAATCATTGAACAGGGTGTAAATGATTCCGTTCAGTCCAAGCAGCATATTGAGGAGATTGTGGAATTCGTGGAAAAGCAGCAGAATGCAATTGAGGACATCAATGCTGAATTAAAAGATGTGACGGGAATTGTTGAAAATAATGCAGCGAGTGCACAGGAAAATACGGCAATCAGTCAGCAGTTGAACGAATGCGCCCAGAATCTGAAGCACACAGCAGGGGCATTTACACTGAAGTAACAAAAGGAGTATTGGTATGGCGAAAAAAGAACAGAAGACCAATGCAATGAGAATACTGGAATCTATGAAAATTCCGTATGAATGTCACACCTATGAGTGTGATGAGTTCATTGACGGCATTCATATTGCTGATCTGTTGGGACAGCCCTATGAAAAAACCTATAAAACACTGGTAACACAGGGAAACAGTAAGAATTATTTTGTGTTTGTACTGCCGATTGATCAGGAACTGGATATGAAAAAGGCTGCAAAAAGTGTGGGTGAGAAATCGGTTGCAATGATTCACGTAAGGGATATCAATCAAATTACCGGTTATATCAGGGGCGGATGTACACCGATCGGTATGAAAAAACAATTTGTAACGAGGATCGCCATGCAGGCTAAAGAACTGGATAAAATCATTGTCAGCGGTGGAAGGCTGGGGATGCAGATTGAATTGTCACCGGAAGATCTGTGCCGGGCTTCCGGGGCAGAGTATGCGGATATTCTGCTTCCATGATTTTTATCAAAGCGAAACACAAAAAAGAAGGTATCTGAGCAATTGCTTCAGAATACCTTCTTTTTTCTGTATCATGGAACGGGTGTTAGCTGTATACACGAACGTCTCCAAGATCGCCGTAGGAGGTCATGTTGCCAACTGTATTCTGGAATTTACGCTCCAATTCTACAGAAGCCTCACTGGCAAGATCCATATACTTTATAAAGACATCTTCAACCGGCATGGATTGTTCCATGGCAATTTCCTGCATGACCGGACGCAGTTTTTCAAGCTGGAAACCAACACGTGTATTTTGCGGATCAATATGATCCAGCACTTTGTCGGCATATTCATTGATTCTGTCAAGCAATGCTCTGTCTTCCTTTGTCATATCATTACTTCCTTTCCAATAAAATATCTTAAACCTAAATGCATGATAGCATTCTGAATGGACGCTGTCAAATTATAGGTTGAAAAGCAGGACATAGTTTTTTATAATAAAAATAGAAAAATCCAATAGGAAAGTTTTGAGATTTTAACACGATACATACGAATCAAGAGGGATAAAATATGGCAGATATCAGACCGTTTTGCGCAATCAGACCGGCTAAGGGAATGGAAGAGAAAATAGCGGCACTTCCGTATGACGTATACTCATCAAAAGAAGCCAGGGAGGCTGTAAAGGACAGACCGGATTCCTTTTTGCGTATAGACCGGCCTGAAATCAATTTTGAGAGCGGGCAGGATATGTATGCACCGGAAGTATATCAGTATGCCCATGACCGCCTGCAGGACATGAAGAAGAAAGGAAAATTCATCCAGGATAAAAAGCCCTGCTATTACATATACCGACTGATTATGGGAGATCGAAAGCAGACAGGCTTCGTGGCATGTGCGTCCATATGGGATTATGAAGCACAGATTATAAAAAAACATGAGAACACCAGAGCTGAAAAGGAGCAGGACAGAATCCGGCATGTTACTGCATGCGATGCCCAAACAGGACCTATTTTCCTTGCTTATCGAAATACGGATGCTTTACAGAAAATTATGGATCGTTACACAGATGGTATACCGGAGTATTCCTTTACTGCAGAAGACGGAATCACGCATATGGGGTGGATTGTAGAAAACGAGGACGATATCGCATTTATCCGGAAGGCATTTGCGGATATGAATGCCATTTATATTGCAGACGGACACCACAGATGTGCTTCTGCGGTAAAAGTAGGATTTGACAAATCCGGGCGAAATCCGAATCATAACGGAACGGAAGAATACAATTACTTTCTGTCCGTTCTTTTCCCGGAGGACAGTCTTAAAATATATGATTATAACAGAGTGGTGAAAGATCTGAATGGCATGAGTACGGATGAATTTCTGGAAAGATTACAGTCTGTATTTGATGTCAGAGAAACATCACATGCGGTCAGACCGGTGGAAAGAGGAACATTTGGCTGCTATCTGGATCATAAGTGGTACAAAATTCGCTATAAGGGCAGGAGAAGTAAGGATCCGGTAGAAGGTCTGGATGTTACGATTCTGCAGAAAGAGTGTCTTGCCCCCATATTGGGGATTGGAGATCCGAAAACGGACAAAAGAATTGATTTCGTTGGCGGAATTCGCGGACTGTCGGAATTAGAAAGACGTGTAAATACCACAGATGCAGTTGCATTCTCAATGTATCCGACGGATATTAAGGAACTGTTTGCAGTAGCGGATGCAGGGCTCCTAATGCCGCCAAAATCAACATGGTTTGAACCAAAACTCAGAAGTGGCTTATACATTCATAGTATTGCTGCAAAAGACTGATATACCGGAAGGGGGAAACATATGAATAAAAAATTATATAAATTAATGGACTGGCCGGAGATTGAAGGAATTATTTATGCAGATGAAGCACATCCGGAAAAGGTGCTTGGTGCCAGAATACATGGAAATCAGACGCTGATTCAGGCATTTCTGCCTATGGCATCACAGGTATCCGTACTCTATGGAAGTGAAGAAAAAGAATATCCGATGGAATGTATGGATGAAGACGGATTTTATGCTGTTTTGGTTCCGGGCAAAACGAAAGAAAACTATAAATTCCGTATGAAGACAAAAGCTGAAAACGGTGGAAAGGTCAGTGTATTTGCAGATCCTTATGGATATGACATTTCTGTTACAGAAAAAGAAGCCCAGAAATGGAATGCAGGCACCAATTATCATACATACCGTTTTATGGGGTCGCATGAAGTTATAGTGGACAAAACAGCGGGGGTGCTGTTTCGCGTCTGGGCACCCGAGGCAGTCAGAGTCAGCGTTATTGGCAAATTTAATCAATATGACGGCAGGGTACACCCTATGATACTTGACGAGAAGACCGGAATTTTCGGACTGTTTATTCCCGGAATGACGGCCGGAACAACTTATCAGTATGAGATCCGTCAGAAAGGCGGGACAGTTACTGTAAAAGCCGATCCTTATGCACGGCAATTAGTTGCTGAGAATGAGCATGCACAGATGAGTGTAGTGCCTGCGTGCGATACATATGTCTGGAAAGCCGAAAAACCAAAGAATGACAAAGAAAGTCCGGTTTTAGTATATGAACCGGATTTCACCGAGGTTCATGATAGACTTCATGAAACGGTGTTGTGGTTGAAAGAGAATGGTTATACCCATGTTGCTATCGGAAATATTCTGAAAGAAAATACAGCGCAGACATCAGTTCATGAACCTTTGGCATTTTATGCATTAAGGGATGAATACTGCTCCGATGCAGAACTTAAAAAGATTGTGGATGCTTTCCATGAAGCTGGAATATTTGTCATTGCAGACTATGCGGCAGCATGCTTTTCAACTGCAAAGGAACTTTTAGGACAGTATGATGGAAGCTGCCTGTACGAACACCTGGATGGCAGACAGGGGGCACATCCCGGATTTTCGGTTGCACTGTTTCACTATGCAAGACCCCAGGTTACCAATTTCTTAATCTCAGCAGCGTTACGTATTGTGGATGAGTTTCATGTGGATGGAATCCGCTTTTGCGATACTTCTTTTATTTTATATCTGGATTACGGAAAGAACGATGGGGAATGGATTCCGAATATGTATGGAGGAAATGAGAATCTGGAAGGAATTGAGTTCTTAAAGCATTGTGTTTCTATCCTGAAAAAGGAGTATCCGGATGTTATGCTGGTTACGGATGAGTTTTCCGGATGGCAGAATATGACGAAAGCACTTGATCAGGATGGATTTGGATTTGACCGGAAATGGAATTATGCATATATCAATGAATTGATGAGATATCTTGCAGTGGACCCGATTAACAGGAAAAATTATCATCATGAGCTTACAATGTCATATCTGTACTGTGATCTTGAAAAGTTTATGCTGGCAATTTCCGGGGATTTTATGAAAAAATGCGAATGCGGCATGGAAAATATGTACGGACATGATCTGGAAAAAATCGATCTTGCACAGAGAAAACTTCTTTATGCATATTCCATGGTACATCCGGGAAGCAAATATTTTATGAAAATGTTTGCTCCTGCGCTTGATGGGTTTGTAAGAGATTGCAATGCTCTGTATCTGGAACATCCGGCATTATTACCGGAAGATGCCGGACAGTTTGAATGGATCAACAATATTTCTGCAAATGAATGTGTTCTTGTGTTTGAAAGAAAGAGCAAAGATGAGACTTTGATCATTACCGTTAATTTTGCAAACTGTGCATGGGAAAATCATAAGATCGGAGTTCCCTATGACGGTAAATACCGTGAGATATTTTCAACGGATGCGCAGAAATATCTTGGGGATGGAAAGTGTAATCCGAGAGTGCTGAAAAGTAAAAAAGACGAATGCGACATGCGTGAAAATTCGATCCGTGTTACGCTGGCGCCGCTTTCTTTATCTGTATTTTTGTATGTACCCTATTCAGAAAAAGAATTGGAGCAGATGCGTCAAAAGGAATTGGAACGTCTGAAAAAACAGGAGGAGGCCCACAGAAAGAAAGAGAAACTAAAGAAAGAAAAAGCAAAGATCCGGGCATCTTTAAAAGAGGAACTTGCCAGAAAAATTGCAAAGGCAGAAGAAGAGATTGCCAAGGGTAGTGAATATCCGGATAAGAAAGGAAGAAAATTATGATGTCTTTTTTTAAAATCCCGGTACTTTTGGATGCTGGAAACCAGGTGGAAGAGTTGCTGCAGGAAAATACCAATGTAGATTTGAATGCAATTGAGAAATTTTTACAGGAACTTCCGGATAAGGCACTGCATTTTGGTGTCAAAGTGATATTTGCCATTGTAACTTTCCTGGTTGGCGCGCAGATTATCAAGTTTATTCGTAAGATTTTAAAGAAATCGCTGACGCGTGCAAACGCTGAACGCGGCGTTATCCAGTTTCTGGATTCATTTGCCAAGATCATGCTGTATCTGTTGTTGATCGTTCTGATTGCAACGTCCTTTGGAGTCAGTGTTGCCGGAGTTGTGACCATATTAGGTTCTGCAGGTGTTGCAATCGGCTTGTCTTTGCAGGGAAGCCTGAGTAATCTGGCAGGAGGGGTATTGATTCTCCTGATGAAACCGTTCCGTGTCGGAGATTATATTGTGGAGGACAATAAAGGAAATGAAGGTACGGTAACTGAGATACAGATGTTTTATACGAAGTTAATCACGCCGGACGGAAAGGTGATTGTGCTGCCGAACGGAACACTTTCGAATACCAGCATCACTAATGTAACGGCACAAAAAGAACGAAGGATAGATCTTGTGGTTGGAATATCCTATGATGCAGATTTAAAGAAAGCAAAAGAAGTAGCTGAACAAATTGTAAGAGAGGAGCCGCTTCTGATCAAAGAAAAACCGGTACAGGTATATGTGGATTCGCTCGGAAGCAGCGAGGTAAACCTTGGAATCCGTTTCTTTGTTAAGACCGGAGATTATTGGGATGCAAGGTTCCGGGTAACAGAAAATCTGAAACTTGGATTTGACAAGAACGAAATTGAGATTCCTTATATGCAGGTAGATATCCATACAAAATAAAAAAATCCGTTGCAGTAAAATGCAGCGGACTTTTTTTATAAATCATAAGCTCCCGGCCGGACTCGAACCGGCGACCTACGCATTACGAATGCGTTGCTCTACCAACTGAGCCACGGAAGCACTTGCCTAACAAGACGAATACTATTATATATGCTATCGGCTTATTTGGCAAGAGTGAAATTTGTTTTTTTAAACTGTAAAACAAGTGTATAATCAGCCGTGCTATTCCTGATGATGTTTTTTACAGATCAGCTTGTCAAGCAGTGCAATGCCCAAAAACAGAAGAACAGCAATCAGACACAGGAGTGTCAGGGAAGTAATCACCATATTCATTTTGAAAGTCTGTGTGCCATAAATAATCAGATAGCCAAGACCTTTTCTTGCTGCGAGAAATTCACCGATCACAACGCCGACAAGAGAAAGACCGATGTTGACTTTCATTGTGCTTATGATAAGCGGAAGACTCCCGGGCAGGATTACTTTTTTCAGAACATCGGATTTATTTCCGCCGAGTGTGTAGATCAGGCGGATTTTTCCTTGATCGGAGTCATGAAAACCACTGTACAGGTTCATAATGGAGCCAAAGATTGCAACACTGATACCGGCAACAATAATTGTCTTAAACCCGGTACCAAGCCAGACGATAAATAATGGCGCAAGCGCTGACTTTGGAAGACTGTTAAGAATGACAAGATAGGGTTCAAAAACAACGGACAGCCTTTCAAAGTACCAAAATAAGATCGCAAGCAGAAGACTGATTCCGATAACAAGAATAAAGCTGACCAGTGTTTCTAACAGGGTAATCCATATGTGGGCAAGTAAGTGATTTACGGTAATCAGTTGGCAGAAAGTACGGCCAATACGGGAAGGGGAACTGAAAAAGAAAGAATCCAGAATTCCCCGGTTGGCACTAAACTCCCATAAAAACAAAAACAATAGAAAGATGGAAATCTGAATGATTTTGTTCACATATTGGACGCGGTAATATTTCTGCTCATATAAAAGCTGTTCTTTAGATTTCTTCGGATTCGTTCCCATGCAGATCCTCCCATAATTCGTTAAAATAAGCGGAAAACTCAGGAGATTTTCTGGCAGCAACAGCACTGTTTCCCTGCTTTGTAAGATGAACAGGAAGTGACTTTAAGACATGCCCGGGACGGTTTGTCAATACGATGATACGATCAGAGAGACTGATTGCCTCGGACAGATCATGGGTGACCAGAATCGCTGTTTTCTGTTCCCTTTTAATGATGTCCACGATGTCGCCCGAGACGGACAGACGGGTCTGATAATCCAGTGCGGAAAATGGTTCATCTAACAGCAGAAGTTTTGGATCCAGAACCAGAGTACGGATCAGCGCGGCACGCTGGCGCATTCCGCCTGACAATTCGGACGGATATTTATTGCGGAAACGGTACAGACCGTACTTTTTTAAAAGCGTGTCAATTTTTTCAAGGCTGTTTGAGGACCGGTCATGCTGGATCTCGAGACCAAGGAGAATATTTTTATATATGGTACGCCACTCAAAAAGATGGTCATGCTGCAACATGTAGCCGATGGAATGCTTGTTTTCCGCAAGGTCAGCAGATAGTTGCACTTTTCCGGATTGTGGCTTTAACAGTCCTGCTGCCATGGAGAGGAGCGTTGTTTTACCGCATCCGCTTGGACCGACGATGGATAGAAATTCTCCGTCATAAACATCAAAGTTCACATCTTTTAAAGCCGGAGTTTCACCATTCATGGAGTGATAATTATATTGAACATCCTGAAAGGAAAGAATTGTCTTCATAGAAAACCTCTCATAAGTTATAGTTTATTGTATGAAAAGAATGGAAATTTGTGTATTCTTTAACTTATGGTAAAAAATCACTATTTAGTTGAAAAAAAGGGTGAGGTATGATACTATCAAACTTAGATTTTACAATTGGAGGATTCTACAATGGCACAACTGTGGGGCGGCAGATTTACGAAGGAAACAGATGATCTTGTCTATCATTTCAACGCATCGGTCAGATTTGATAAACGCTTTTTTGAGGAGGACATCGAAGGAAGCATTGCACATGTTGTCATGCTTGCAAAACAGGGTGTTTTAACCAATGAAGAAAAGGATGCGATCGTAAAGGGGCTTGGCGATATTCGCAGTGATGTTTTAAACGGTGTACTGGAGATTACGGATGAATATGAAGATGTACACAGTTTTGTTGAGGCTAAATTGATCGAACGTATTGGGGATGCAGGAAAGAAGATGCATACCGGAAGAAGCCGTAATGATCAGGTTGCACTTGATATGCGTTTATATGTACGAAAAGAAATTTCTGAAGTTGATCAGAGATTAAAGGAACTTTTAAGCGTGATCCTAAAGGCAATGAAGGAGAACATGGATACTTATATGCCCGGGTTCACACATTTGCAAAAGGCACAGCCGGTAACGCTGGCACATCACTTTGGTGCTTATTTTGAAATGTTTCGCCGTGACCGTGACAGAATGCATGATATCTATAAAAGAATGAATTATTGTCCGCTTGGAGCCGGAGCACTTGCCGGAACAACTTATCCGCTGGATCGTAATTATACAGCATCTCTTCTTGGGTTCGAAGGACCTACCTTAAACAGCATGGATTCCGTATCGGACAGGGATTATGTGATCGAATTTTTGGCGGCAGCATCCACAATCATGATGCATCTGAGCAGATTTTCGGAGGAGATCATCATATGGAATTCCAACGAATACCGTTTCATTGAGATTGATGATGCCTATTCAACGGGAAGCAGTATTATGCCGCAGAAAAAGAATCCAGATATTGCAGAGCTTGTCAGAGGAAAGACAGGGCGTGTATATGGGGCACTGATCAGCATGCTGACAACTATGAAGGGACTTCCGCTTGCCTATAATAAGGACATGCAGGAGGATAAAGAATTAACTTTCGATGCCATCGATACGGTGAAGGGATGTATCCGGTTATTTGCGGGAATGCTTGACACCCTGAAGGTTCACAAGGATGTTATGGCAAAAAGTGCGATGAACGGCTTTACGAATGCAACCGATGCAGCCGATTATCTTGTCGGAAAGGGCGTTCCGTTCAGGGATGCACATGGCATTATCGGACGCATGGTGTTATATTGCATCGATCAGAACAAGTGTATCGAGGATCTGTCCATAGAGGAATTAAAGGTATTAAGTCCGGTATTTGAAGCGGATTTTTATGATGCAGTCAGCCTAAAGACCTGTGTAGAGAAGCGTCTGACGATCGGAGCGCCCGGTATGGAGGCTATGAAGAAGACAATCGAATTTGAGGAAGAATACCTGAAAGAGGTATAAAGACGAAACTATTTAATGATTTTAAATAGAATGAGGAGTACTTTTGAAAGGAGCATGTTGTGAAATGAGCGAGAAATTGAGAGTGGGTATCTTAGGTGGAACCGGAATGGTCGGACAGAGATTTATCTCATTACTTGAGAACCATCCATGGTTTGAGGTTACGACGATTGCAGCCAGCCCGAGATCTGCCGGAAAAACCTATGAAGAGGCAGTTGGTGACCGTTGGAAAATGGATACACCAATGCCGGAAGCAGTAAAAAAGATCGTTGTCATGAATGTAAATGAAGTAGAGAAGGTTGCAGCAGAAGTTGATTTTGTATTTTCAGCCGTTGACATGACAAAGGATGAGATTAAGGCCATTGAAGAGGCATATGCAAAAACTGAGACACCTGTTGTTTCCAATAATAGCGCACACAGATGGACACCGGATGTACCGATGGTAGTTCCTGAGATCAATCCGGAACATATGAAGGTAATTGAGTTTCAGAAAAAACGTCTGGGTACAACCAGAGGCTTTATTGCAGTAAAACCCAATTGCTCCATCCAGAGTTATGCCCCGGTATTGACAGCATGGAAAGAGTTTGAGCCATATGAAGTGGTTGCTACAACCTATCAGGCAATCTCAGGAGCCGGAAAAACATTTAAGGACTGGCCCGAGATGGTAGGCAATATCATTCCGTATATCGGCGGGGAAGAAGAAAAGAGCGAAAAAGAGCCGTTACGTATCTGGGGCGAGATTAAGAATGGCGTGATTGAACCGGCTACATCTCCGGTCATTACCTGCCAGTGTATCAGGGTTCCTGTATTAAACGGACATACTGCAGCTGTTTTTGTGAAGTTTAAAAAGAAACCGACCAAGGAACAGTTGATCGAAAAATTGGTAAACTTCAGTGGGGAGCCTCAGAAGCTTGGACTTCCCAGCGCACCGAAGCAGTTTATCCAGTACCTGGAAGAAGATAACCGCCCACAGGTTGCACTTGATGTTAATTACGAGAACGGAATGGGCATTTCTGTAGGACGATTAAGAGAAGATACCGTATATGATTGGAAATTTGTCGGACTGTCCCACAATACAGTCCGCGGTGCTGCCGGCGGTGCGGTATTATGTGCAGAACTGTTAAAGGCACAGGGATATATTACAAAGAAATAAAGTATACGCAAAAAAATACAGGAAGGGAGGTAGGCCGATGGATGAACTTCGTTATCAGATCGATTTATTAAATGCACTGAATAAAAAGCTTGCAGATCGTGAAAAAATGTACCGCATGATCTGCGACATGTCATCCTGTGCCTACCTTTATATTTCCGTAAAAGAGCAAAAAGTACAGGTGCTTGGTAACTGGCAGGCATTTTTTCAGTTCCGGGTACAACATTTACATGATATAGAGCAGATTTATCATTATGTAGAAGATCTTGATACCGTAAAGCTTTCCCGTGTGCTGGAGAGCAATAAAACAGAAAATCAGTCTTTGCGCTGTGAGTGTAAGCTGCGCGGAAAAAAACAATGGTTTGAATGTGAAGTCAGTATGACTGAGGATGAAGACGGAAATGTATGTGAAAAAGTATTTAAGTTTCGTGATATAACAAGATTTAAGATTCAGAACGATGAATTATCATATTTAGCATATTACGATACGCTGACAGGTCTGTACAACAGAAACTGTTTTGTCGGAAAACTTGCAGAATGGCTGCTACAGGCAGGACATGAAAACAGTACGGTTTCTGTCATGTTTGTTGATATAGATGATTTTAAAAAGGTAAATGACGGACTTGGAATTATAGTGGGGGATGAACTGGTACAGGTATTTGGCCAATTTTTGGGAGAATTCAGGAGTGACCATGTCATTGTATCCCACTTTAACAGTGATATTTACTGCATGGCAATTTATGATCCATGCGGAAACAGAAGCGTGGAGCGCATCTATCAGGAGATTCGTGAACGTTTGGAAAAACCGTTTTTATTAACAGGAAAAAAAGTACTGGATATATCAGTCAGTGTTGGTGTTGCAGAATATCCGGAGAGTGCCCAAAATGCGCTTGAACTGATCAATAATGCTGAGATTGTCATGTTTCAGGCAAAAGCTGCAGGCAAGAATGGAATCCAGTATTTTGATGCACCGATCATAGATCAGTTTTTACATAATATACAGATCGAGAAGAAATTAAAGGATGCGGTTATCAACAATCAGTTTATGTTGTATTATCAGCCGCAATATGATATTAAGGGTGGTGGACTGCGCGGTGTTGAGGCACTGATCCGATGGAAGGATGATAATGGGAGCATGGTCAGTCCGGCAGAGTTTATTCCGATCGCTGAAAAGACGGGAAGCATTATAACAATCGGTTACTGGGTACTCTCGGAAGCGGTCAGAACTTATGCTTCATGGAGGGAAAAATACGGGAAAAAGCTGATTATGTCGATTAATATTTCTGCAATCCAGTATAAGAGACCTGATTTTGTGGCCAATATTATTGGTTTGTTGGAGCAATATCAGATAGATCCAAATGAAATAGAATTGGAAATTACGGAAAGTGTATTGATAGAAGATTTTAATGAAGTGGTGGCAAAGATGCGGATGCTTCGGGAATACGGAATTCGTGTGTCACTGGATGACTTTGGGACAGGTTTTTCCTCTTTGTCGTACTTGAAAGGGCTGCCGATTGATACACTTAAGATAGACAAAAGCTTTATTGATACGGTAATTACGGACAAATATACAAGAATTATCACAGAATCCATTGTCAGTATGGTAAAGAGACTTGGGTTTGAGACTGTTGCAGAAGGTGTGGAAACAGCGGAGCAGTATGAATACCTGAAAGATATTGACTGCGACAACATTCAGGGCTTTTATCTCGGAAAACCAATGTCTGAGAGTGAGTTAGAGTCGTTATTGCGTGCGCAGCATTAAAGAAAGGCATGGTTACGGATATGCGTTTTTCGGGAAAAAACAGAATGCTTCAATATATCAGTGCAGCATATGAGAAAGAGGAAAGCGGACTGCTTGTGTTATACGGAGAGACGGGACTTGGAAAAACGAGTCTGCTGCGGGAAGTGATGAAACGCTATGATCAGGCGTTTTATTATCAGGCAGTGCCGGCCTCCGAAAGACAGCAGGCTGCTTTTTTATGCCATGAGATGTTTCCGCAGTCGGAAATGCCGGCATTTCCGACATTTGAGGAAGTCTTTCGCAAATATGCATTTGAGGCAAAGAGTAAACAACTATTACTGATTGATGAATTTGATCATATGATGCGTGCCGGAGACCGGTTTTTGGAAGAACTGAAGAAACTTGTCAGGGGCGCATATACAGAACAGCATTTCCTGATTGTGTTATGCAGCTCAAATCTGGGGTTTGTCGCAAATTCCATGGGTAAGAAGATGGGGCAGGCGGCATTTATGATCAAAGGCTTGCTCAAAATGAAAGAATATACTTATGAAGATATCCGTGCTCTGTGCCAGGAGGAGGAAAAGGAACGGACTTTTTACAGGTACGCACTGATGGGAGGCCGGCCGGCAGCAATCAAAACCAGTCTTAAGTATGATACGGTTAAAGAAATGGTTTGCGGAATGTACCTTGATCCTGAAGGGATGTTTTATGACTATGGGATTCGGTATATCTGTGAAAACCTAAGAGAGCCAAACATTTATGCAACGATTTTATATCTGATTGCAAACGGACATACAAAACTGAACGAATTGCATCAATATACCGGATTTTCAAGGGCAAAGATCAGTGTTTACCTAAAAAATCTGATCGAGCTTGATCTGGTTGAAAAAGTGTATTCTTATGGTGCTGCGGCAAGAGATGATTCCAGAAAAGGAATCTACAGAGTCAGTAACCCAATGATACAGTTTTGGTTTCGTTTTGTATACGAGTACAGAAGCCGTCTGGAATTTATGGATAAAGAAGCTTTTTATCAGGAATATATTGAAGCGGGATTGGATGATTATCTGGAACTTTATTATGCAAAAGTTGCGGCACAGCTATTGAATGAAGGCTTGATAAAAAACATGCCGCATACTTTAAAGTGTGAAGAATGGATTGGAAAATCGGGAGATGTCCCGGTAATAGCAATTCCGGATCAGACAGTATCTGATGGGAAAGCAGCAATTCAGGAAGCAGCTCCTTTTGTTGTGTTTACTAAAAGAAATGCCGGAATAACCGGTCAGGATCTGGAATGGTATCGCTTTTGTGTACGGAGGGCCGGAATTTCCGCAAAAAGCATTTATGTGTTGAGTGAGAAGGTTAATGAATCCGTAGTGGATTATGATACGGCAGAACAATTACCACAAATACAGATACGGTCATTATTTGAAAATATAGTGGAACAGTAAAATATGGGAAAAAGATTATTTATAGCCGAGAAGCCAAGTGTTGCAAGGGAATTTGCAAAGGCGCTTCAGGTAAATGGGCAGAACCGGGATGGTTATATTGAATCCAATGATACCATTGTTACATGGTGCGTGGGGCATCTGGTTACAATGAGCTATCCGGATGCTTATGATGAAAAACTGAAACGATGGAGTCTTGATACCATTCCATTCATACCGAGGGAATATAAGTATGAGGTAATTGACAGCGTTTCCAAACAATATAAAATTGTCAGTTCCCTTCTCACCCGGGATGATGTAACAACCATTTATGTCTGCACGGACTCGGGACGTGAAGGAGAGTATATTTATCGACTTGTGGAAAGCCAGGCAGGGGTGCACGGAAAAGAACGCAGGCGTGTGTGGATCGATTCGCAGACGGAAGAAGAGATTCTCAGAGGAGTGCGCGAGGCAAAGGATCTTTCAGAGTATGATAATCTCTGCGCGGCTGCTTATCTGCGCGCAAAAGAAGATTATCTGATGGGAATTAATTTTTCGCGTGTTCTGACATTAAAGTACGGAACAGCCATTAAGAATTATCTGAAAGTGGAGCGCGGCGTTGTATCAGTCGGACGTGTGATGACCTGTGTACTGGGAATGGTAGTAAAAAGGGAGCGAGAGATTCGTGAATTCGTAAAAACTCCATTTTACCGTGTGCTTGGAACCTTTGATCTTGCAGGCAAAAACTTTGAAGGAGAATGGCGGGTTACAAAAGGATCTGCCTATGAGGATTCCCCGCTTCTGTATAAGGAAAACGGATTTAAAAAGCGGGAAGATGCGGAAAAACTGATCGGACAGGTAGCATCGTGTGAACAACCGGTTGTTGAAAAGGTAGAACGTAAAAAAGAAAATAAAAATCCGCCCCTCTTATACAATCTTGCGGAGCTTCAGAATGATTGCTCCAAATATTTCAAGATCAGCCCGGATCAGACACTTGCATATATCCAGGAAATGTATGAAAAGAAGCTATTGACCTATCCGAGAACGGATGCCAGGGTATTGTCCAGTGCAGTTGCCAAGGAGATTCATAAAAATATCCGAGGCTTGATCAATTATCAGCATTGTAATTATATGACAGCCGATGGAAGAAGTGGGAATTATGCAAAAGAAATTCTGGAAAGCGGAAGTTACCAAAAGATCGCAGGAAGCAGGTACGTAAATGATAAGCAGATCACGGATCATTATGCAATTATTCCTACAGGACAGGGGTTATCGGCGCTTTCATCCTTAAATCCTACTGCAACCAGGATTTATGAAATAGTTGTAAGACGATTCTTAAGTATTTTTTATCCGGCAGCGGTATACGAAAAAGTATCCCTTGTGACAAGGACGGACAGAGAATGCTTCTTTTCCAATTTTAAAGTACTGGTACAGGAAGGATATCTTCCGGTGGCTGCATTTTCTTTTTTTAGAAAAGAAGAAAAGAAGGAAGAGGCTAAAAAGGATCCGGATGCCATGTCAGGGGAAGAAGGAAATGAAGAGGATATGAAGTGCGATGCAAATTTCCTTGGCGTCCTTTCAAAATTGAAAAAGGGTGATCCGATTACAGCAAGGGAATATTTCGTCAAAGAAGGAGAAACGTCCCCGCCAAAACGTTACAATTCAGGATCCATGATTCTGACAATGGAGAATGCAGGGCAGTTTATCGAGGATGAAGATTTGCGCGCACAGATAAAAGGCAGCGGTATCGGCACCAGTGCAACACGTGCAGAAATCCTGAAAAAGCTGTTTCATATCGGTTATATGAATCTGAATAAGAAAACACAGATTATAACACCAACCCTTATGGGAGAAATGATCTACGATGTTGTCGACACATCCATGAAATCATTGCTTGATCCTGCATTGACGGCAAGCTGGGAAAAAGGTCTGACAGGAGTTGCGGACGGTACGATTACGGAAGCGGAATATATGGATAAACTGACGGGATTTGTGATCAGAAGAACCGATTATGTAAAAAAGATGAATCATCAGGGCTATCTGTATCAGAAGTTTGATCACGCGGCAGGGTTCTACAAAAGAAATACCGGAAAAACAAGTGCTGAAAAGGCAAAACAGGCAGTGAAATGATAAGCAATTATAAGGAAAGGATAGAAAATTATGGAGTCAGCAAAAATTGAAAATCTGTATGATCTGAAAGAAACGATTGCGGCAGAATTATTTGAAGGGAAAACGTATCCGTGGGAAGTGCTCGGAGATATCAAAGAATTTATTATTCGTCTGGGTGAAGTTCTGCCGAAGGATCTGTATGAGGAGCGTGCAGAGCATGTCTGGGTCGCAAAATCCGCAAAGGTATTCGACAGTGCCTATCTGGGAGCGCCCTGCATTATTGATGAAGAGGCTGAGGTACGCCAGTGTGCATTTATCAGAGGGAGTGCAATCGTCGGCAAGGGTGCGGTTGTCGGCAATTCCACCGAGCTTAAAAATGTTGTGCTGTTTAATAAAGTTCAGGTACCACATTATAATTATGTTGGAGACAGTATTCTTGGTTACAAGGCGCATATGGGTGCCGGATCCATTACATCAAATGTAAAGAGTGACAAAACCCTTGTTGTTGTTAAGGATCATAATGCGGAAGAAGAAATTGCAACAGGGTTGAAAAAGTTTGGTGCCATGCTGGGGGATCATGTGGAAGTTGGCTGTAATTCTGTATTAAATCCGGGTACTGTGATCGGCAGGGAGAGCAATATATATCCGCTGTCCAGAGTACGCGGCGTGATACCGGCGCATCACATCTTCAAAGATGAGAATCATATCGTTGAAAAAAGAGAAGTGTAGAATTTTGGTATTTTTTGTTTGTATCTGAAAAAATACTGGATTTTTTCGACATTTTATGAGAATATTAAAGAAGCGGTTTGTACAGGTGGTGCAATCATCTGTTTACCAAGTATAATTACATAAATCGAAAGGAGATTTCACATGATTTATTCTAAGGAAGTTGAAGAAATGTGTACAGTAGCACAGGGTGTTCATCATGGCTGTGCACCGATCCCGGAAGAAGCAAAATGGGTTCAGGCAAAAAAAGTAGAAGACATTTCCGGTCTTACACACGGTGTAGGCTGGTGTGCACCTCAGCAGGGTGCCTGCAAATTAACCCTGAATGTTAAGGAAGGTATTATCCAGGAAGCACTTGTTGAGACTATCGGATGCTCCGGTATGACTCACTCTGCAGCTATGGCAGCAGAAATTCTTCCGGGTCTGACTGTTATGGAAGCATTAAATACTGACCTTGTATGTGATGCAATCAATACAGCAATGAGAGAGTTATTCCTTCAGATCGTTTATGGACGTACGCAGAGTGCATTCTCTGAAGACGGACTTCCTATCGGTGCAGGACTTGAAGATCTTGGTAAGGGTCTTAGAAGCCAGGTTGGTACTATGTACGGTACTTTGAAGAAAGGTCCTCGTTATCTTGAGATGGCAGAGGGTTATGTAACCGGAATCGCACTTGATAAAGATGATCAGATTATCGGATACAAGTTCGTTAATTTTGGTAAGATGACAGACTTCATCAAAAAGGGTGATGATGCAAACACAGCTTACGAAAAAGCATGCGGACAGTATGGACGTGTTGATGATGCAGTAAAGATCATTGACCCGCGTAAAGAATAATCAGAAGGAGGACAAAATCGATGGCATTATTTGAATCATATGAAAGAAGAATTGACAAGATCAATTCCGTTTTGAATAGTTATGGTATCGCTTCTATCGAAGAAGCTGAGAAGATCACAAAAGATGCTGGTCTGGATGTATATGAGCAGGTTAAGAAGATCCAGCCGATCTGTTTTGAAAATGCATGCTGGGCATACACTGTTGGTGCTGCCATTGCAATCAAGAAAGGCTGCAGAAAAGCTTCTGATGCAGCAGCTGCAATCGGAGAGGGACTTCAGGCATTCTGTATTCCCGGATCTGTAGCAGATACACGTAAAGTAGGTCTTGGACATGGTAATCTTGGCAAGATGCTCCTGGAAGAGGATACAGACTGCTTCTGCTTCCTTGCAGGACATGAGTCTTTTGCAGCAGCAGAAGGTGCAATCGGTATTGCAGAGAAAGCAAACAAGGTTCGCCAGAAGCCGCTTCGTGTTATCTTAAACGGTCTTGGAAAAGATGCAGCCAAGATCATCTCCAGAATCAATGGATTTACATTCGTTGAGACTGAGTATGATCCGTATACAAACGAAGTAAAGGAAATCGAAAGAATCGCATATTCCGATGGACTTCGTTCCAAAGTTAACTGCTATGGTGCAAACTCTGTTCCTGAAGGTGTTGCAATCATGTGGAAAGAGAATGTAGATGTTTCCATTACCGGTAACTCTACCAACCCTACCAGATTTCAGCATCCTGTAGCAGGTACTTACAAAAAAGAAAGAATTGAAGCAGGTAAGAAATACTTCTCCGTAGCTTCCGGTGGTGGTACAGGTCGTACACTTCATCCGGATAACATGGCTGCAGGTCCTGCATCCTACGGATTCACAGATACTCTTGGACGTATGCATTCTGATGCGCAGTTCGCAGGTTCTTCCTCCGTACCGGCTCACGTTGAAATGATGGGTCTGATCGGTATGGGTAATAACCCGATGGTTGGTGCTACCGTAGCAGTTGCAGTTTCTGTTGAGGAAGCAGCAGACGCTGGTAGATTCTAAGGAATTCAGTAAAATCAATACTTTTTAAAAGTAGTTAGGAGTGGCTCACAGTGGTAAAAAGTGGGTCACTCCTACATTATTCATACATTATTCCTACACATATATTCCTACATCAAAATGAATAAAAAACATGCTATTTTATTTTTTTCATTTCGTCTATTAACCAATCGATTTCTCGTTCCGTATATACTTTTTCTGTAATATCTGTTATCGCATGACCGATGATATATTTAATAGCATATTCATCAAGTTTATATTTTTTAGCCATGGTTGTAAAATGTTTTCTCGGGTCGTGAGGTCTGTGTTCTGGATTTAGATGTAGTTGATCTCGAATCTTTGTAAAACGATATTGATATTTATCGTATGTAAGTTTTAAGTTACCTCTATGAGTTTCTGTGTCTGTACAATTGAAAAGATATTCACTACCAAGAGATACCGCTTCGTCATATCTTTTTCTGACAAGATTCTCAATCTTTGGATGAATCGGAACAACTCGATTAATTCCCGCTTTCGTTTTCATACCGCCAATAAATATCCCATTATCCCAATCAACATTTTCAACTCGGATTAATCCTAACTCCTGAGGTCTCCATCCGGAATAACATTGAATGATTACGATATCTACATACGGTATCGTATTTATATTTTCCCATAAAGTATCCATCTCTGAATCAGTAAAAGGGATATGGTTTCGCTTTCCTTCCTCTTTTTCTTGAATAATTTCATCAGAGACATTAAATGTTCTAGCGTAGTTTCTATCTACAAGCTCATATTCAACAGCATAATCCAGCATTAGATTGAACATTGATTTTATCCTAGATTTAATTCCGGCGGTAGGTGATTTTTCTACACCTTTAATAATCGCAATTCCTTCATCCATACACTCTTTGATATGTCTCGCTCGTAAATCTTTAACACGCATATCATATATAGAAGAACAATATGCCCAGGATGAAGTAATAGTACGAGTGCTTGATTCGCTTTTTAAAGTAGCAAAATATTCTTCAGACCATCTATCATATAATTCTTTAACAGTGATATCATTGTCTAAATCATAAGGATTCTTGTTATATTCAACCAGAGCAGTATATGCATCGTTATATGTTGGGAAGTATCCTTGTGGTTTAAGTATTTTACAAATAGGTCTTCCTTTCGAATTCTTTCCAACGGTAACCATAGCACGAAATCGATTCCGAAGATTCTGATTCTTCACTTCAACAATTTGACCAAAACCATTTGGAAGTCTTTTTCGTTTAGACGAGTGTCTTCGAGGTTTTTGTGGTCGGGCATCTTCTTTTAGTGGAAAACCACAATGAGGACAGCTATATGCTTTGTCACTAACTTGTAATTCACATTCTGGACAGTTAATAATCATTTATATTTCTCCTTTCCTAATTTGAAATATATCATATACTGAAAATGTAGGAATTGTCAACTCCTACACTTGCATTTTGTCGGGTTATATTTCTAACCTAGATTAAAAAACCGTACGTAGGTACCCATTTTTGTTGTTATATTTATAAAACCAAATTATACCCGGGAAAATAATTGGAAAATACACAAATGGAGGGATATCAATGGAATTTATGAATGGTTGTGTTCCGGTATCCGTAGCAGCAAGAATTTATCAAAAAGATGCTTCATGGGTTAGAGCAGGATTAATTGCTGGATGGTTACCAATAGGACAAGCGACAAGAAATGGGAAACTAATTACAAGAATAGAAGATATGAATGGTAAGTACGGACGGATTAACTATTATATTTCTCCTAAATTATTATTTGAACATACTGGTTATGTATGGAAAGGAGAAAGAAAATGAGTAAATTATCAAAACCAGAACTATCAAAGAAGCAGGAATCGAGGGATATTGCATGAAACAGTTTATTAATATTGGCGATTAGGAGGATTTGATATGGAGAGTATTCTAAACTCAATTAAGAAACTGCTCGGTATTGCAGAAGATTACGACCATTTCGATTCTGACATCATCATGCATATTAACTCAGTATTTGCAACACTAACTCAACTTGGTGTTGGTCCGGAAGATGGATTCTCTATTGATGACGAATCTGAGAAATGGGAAGATTTCTTACCGGAAGAAAGAATGCTTCATAGTGTGAAGTCATATATGTTCATGAAAGTAAAGCTTATGTTT
>Ga0129311_1000070_pt1 | contig 98953 bp, 91 predicted proteins | sample Go1ome_FD_94435 | JGI IMG/M metagenome (GOLD analysis project Ga0129311, IMG submission 94435) | Western lowland gorrila individual fecal microbial communities from Wisconsin, USA - Go1022B metagenome | ecosystem: Host-associated > Mammals > Digestive system > Large intestine > Fecal | place... | reverse complement strand
TCATGCTGCAGAAAGAATATACATCAAAGGACTTTACCGATTGAGCGGAAAGCCTTACCGTTCGTTCCGGAATGACCTTACCGCTTATAGCGGAATGGGGTTACCGATTGAACGGAATTTCCATTTACAACTCTATGAAAAATAAATAAAATATATGGGTATAAAACGGAGGTACATATGGCTGATATTAAGTATAAGCGCATCCTTCTCAAGTTGTCCGGTGAGGCTCTTGCAGGACAGAAGAAGAGCGGTATTGATGATGATGTAGTAAGAACAATCACAAGCAAGATTAAGGAAGTATCCGATCTTGGTGTTGAAGTGGCAATTGTAGTCGGCGGAGGTAACTTCTGGAGAGGAAGATCTTCCGAGAAGATGGACAGAGTTACGGCAGATCATATGGGTATGCTTGCGACACTCATGAATTCACTTGCACTGTCTGATGCACTTGAGCAGCACGGTGCGGTTACAAGAGTTCTTTCGGCTGTCGACGTAAGACAGATGGCTGAGCCTTATATCAGAAAGAGAGCAGTACGTCATCTTGAGAAGGGCAGGATCGTTATCTTCGCATGCGGTACGGGTAACCCTTATTTCTCGACCGATACGGGCGCTGCGTTAAGAGCTACTGAGATCGGGGCAGATATCTTCATGAAGGCTACTATGGTTGACGGCGTTTATGATAAGGATCCGAATGTATATCCCGATGCCGTCAGATATGAGAAGGTTACTCATGATGAAGTCTTAAGCTCCAACCTTAAGGTTATGGATGCTACGGCTGCTGCACTTTGCAGAGACAATCACACTAAGATCTATGTTTTCTCCATGGAAGATCCTGACAATATCGTCAGAGTCGTTAAGGGCGAGAATATAGGAACACTTGTTGAATAATTAATATCCGGAGGAAACAACTATGATGATCGAGATCACACAGGCTGATTATGACAAGGTAGAGGCAAAGATGCAGAAGTCTATCGACAATCTGCAGGAGAACTTTAATGCTATTCGTGCAGGACGTGCAAATCCTCATGTACTCGATAAGATTATGATCGATTACTATGGAACACCTTCTCCCATCAACACAGTAGCCAACATTCAGGTTCCTGAGGCAAGAATGATCACAATCCAGCCTTGGGATGCTTCTAACCTTAAGGAGATTGAGAAAGCAATCCAGTCTTCTGATCTTGGTATCAATCCTACTAACGACGGTAAGATGTTGAGACTCGTTTTCCCTATGCTTACTGAGGACAGACGTAAGGAACTTGTAAAGCAGGTTAAGACTTACGGTGAAGAAGCTAAGGTTGTTATCAGAAACGTCAGACGTGAGTACATCGATAAGATGAGAGCTTCTAACAAGAAGAAAGAGATTACTGAGGATTCTCTCAAGGAATACGAGGAGAAGGTTCAGAAGATTACTGATAAGTTCATCAAGAATGTTGATGAAGCTTGCGCTAAGAAGGAAAAGGAACTGATGGAGATCTGATGGCTGCTATCGGAGACAAGAAGAAAACTTATGACACGACGGGGCTTAAAGTCCCCGTCTCTTTAGGCGTAATAATGGACGGCAACGGAAGATGGGCCAAGAAGAGACTGCTTCCGAGAAGTGCCGGTCACAGAGCAGGTGCAGAGAACCTTAAGGAGCTTTGCCGTAACTGCGGAAGATACGGTGTGAAGTATCTTACTGTGTATGCTTTCTCTACGGAGAACTGGGCGCGTCCCGAGGACGAAGTCCACCAGCTGATGGAGCTTTTCGTAGAGTTCTTTGAGAGGTATGATCCCGAGCTCGAGCAGGAAGGAATCCGTGTAAGGTTTACGGGTGACATCGCTGCTTTGCCCGAGAAGGTAAGAAATACGATTGCCGAGGGCGAGGAACGCTCCAAGAACAGGCAGAAGATGCAGCTTATAGTTGCTATGAATTACGGCGGCAGAAGAGAGATCGAGAATGCCGCAAGAAGACTTGCCAAGAAGGTTAAGGACGGTGAGCTTGAGCCCGAGCAGATCACGGAGCAGCTTCTTTCCGAGAATATGTATCTTCCGGATGTACCCGATCCTGAGCTGATCATCAGACCGAGCGGAGAGATGAGACTGTCCAACTTCCTTTTGTGGGAATCCGCATATTCTGAGTTCTGGGTATCACAGACTCTTTGGCCGGACTTCGGCTATGATGACCTGACACAAGCTTTCAGAGACTATGCCGGCAGAGACAGGCGATTCGGCGGACTGTCTTCCAAGGAGGGCAAGTCTTGAGACAGAGGATAATAACCGGAATCATCTTTACACTGGCTGTATTATTATTTGTTATACCGTCATTCTGGCTCCCTTCGCTGATGATGATATTCTCCATTCTCGTCGGAGCCGTATCGATGTATGAGCTTCTTAATGCATTTAAGAAGGGCGGATTTGTACCTAACGGATATCTTGTTATTATCGGCGGAATTATCGCTGCTCTTACTTTGTTTGTGTGTTATCTGATGCAGGTGAGCCTGATTGTTGCTTTGGCGCTTTATCTGCTGACAATGATCCCGTATTGTCTTGCATGCTTAATTCTTCCGTCGGTTATAGATATGGAGAATCATCTGTCATACGGTGCAGTTACCGGATTTACGGTATTGTACGTAACATTCCCGATGTTCTGTCTTACTGCTCTTGCAATGCTTGCCCCGGGCGGCTGGTTTTTTATGGTACCGGCACTGTTTGCGGCATGGGTATCAGATGTATGTGCTTATTTTGTCGGCGTTACCTTGGGTAAGCACAAGATCGTGCCTCACTTAAGTCCCAAGAAGACCTGGGAAGGCTGTATCGGCGGTGCTGTAGGCTGTGCGATAGTTGTAATGGCTTATTTTGATATATTGCACCTGACCGGAGTTATAAGTAATTCCGTCAGCATTGTTTATATATCGGCTTTGGCATTTTTCCTGGGATTTATCATGTCCGTAATGAGTCAGCTCGGCGACTGGCTGGCTTCACTTATCAAGAGAATGACAGGGATCAAGGACTACGGAAATATTTTCCCGGGTCACGGAGGAATGCTCGACAGATTTGACAGTGCATTCTTTACGATCCCAATGGGAGTATTGCTCGCTTTCTTTGCATTTTTGATGTCATAACGGGATTTGGAATTATTTGGGAAAAGTGATAAAGGTAATAATATGAGAGTTCTTTCAGTTCTTGGTTCGACCGGTTCTATCGGTACTCAGACACTTGAAGTAGTAAGACAGAATCCGTCTGATTTTAAAGCAGCGGCCCTTACATGCGGATCAAATATCGATCTTCTTTATGAGCAGATCCTGGAGTTCAATCCATCCGCTGTATCTGTCTTTGATGAGAAGAAGGCGTATGAATTAAAGAAACGTCTTTGTGCAGAGCATCCTGAGCATCCTGTAGAAGTTTATTACGGTCAGGAAGGCGATGTTATCTGTGCCACATTACCCGAGGCGGATACGGTTCTCGGAGCGATCGTCGGTGTTGCCGGCCTTAAGCCCGTATATGAGGCGATCCTTGCGGGTAAAGATATAGCTCTTGCCAATAAAGAGACTCTTGTCGCAGGCGGCGATATAGTTATGCCGCTTGTAAAGGAGAAGGGAGTCGAGCTCTTGCCTGTCGACTCCGAGCATTGCGCTATCTGGCAGTGCCTCTGGGGCGAGAATAAAGAGAATCTCGACCGTATTCTGATCACGGCATCGGGCGGTCCTTTCCGCGGGTTTACGCGTGAACAGCTTGCTGATGTAACCTGCGAGAAAGCACTTAATCATCCGACCTGGAAGATGGGCGGAAAGATAACTATTGATTCGTCCACGATGATGAATAAAGGTCTTGAAGTAATCGAGGCTTCGCATTTGTTCGGAGTTGATGTAGACCGTGTAGATGTCGTCGTTCATCCCCAGAGTGTTATCCATTCAATGATAAGACTGCGAGACGGATCCGTACTCGGACAGATGGGTAAGCCTTCTATGATACTTCCCATCATGGTAGCGCTTTACTATCCTGACAGAGGCCCGAGGCTTCTTGAAGAATTCGATCCTTTTGATCCCAAGTGCTGTAATCTTACTTTCGAGCGCTGCGATACAAGTGTATTCGGTCTTCTTGATCTGGCTTATGATGCAGGACGTAAGAAGGGATTGCTGCCAGCTGTTATGAACGCAGCCAATGAGGCGGCTGTAGGGGCTTTCCTTGACGGAAAGATCGGCTTCCTTGATATCGAGAAGACGGTTCGTAAAGTATATGAGGATTACGAACCTTCGAATGTTTTGAAGTTTAACCTGGATGATGTACTGGGTGCGAGTGATGAAGCATTTGCCAAAGCGAAGGAGATCCTGAAATTATGAGCATATGGAGTATCATCGTTGCCATAATAATGCTCGGTCTTCTTGTTACCGTTCATGAGTTAGGTCATTTCTGGGTCGCAAGACTTCTTAAGATCAAGGCTTATGAAGTGGCTATCTTTATCGGTCCGAAGCTTATCGATTGGAGAAAGAATGACGTAGAGTATTCGATCAGAGCTATACCGTTCGGAGCTTATGTCAGGTTTACGGATTTTGACGAGAAGGGTGAGGTAATCGTATCCGATGATCCCCATCTTCTTATTAATTCTCCCAGATGGAAGAGACTTCTTGTATCCCTTGCGGGACCTTTCATGAATCTCTTGTTGGGTGTAGTTATATTCAGTGTTCTTTTCTCGTTTACCGATTATGCTACTTTGGAAGTCGGCGGTATAAGACCCGGATCACAGCTTGCCGAAGTTGTCATTAATGAACAGGCTCCGTTCGATATAGGAGACGAGGTATTAAAGGTCAACGGCAACCGTGTTATGACCGCATATGATTATCTGTATGAAGTAGATCAGGGCATCTCCAAGACAGAAACATGCGTGCTTACCATGAGGTCGCATACTACCGGTGATATATATGAGATGGAACTGGTACCTCAGATCGAACAAAGACCCATGATCGGTATAACGCATTATCCTGAGATTGACGAGAGGTATAACGGCTGGGAGATCATAGATGTTTCCGAGTCTCAGAATAACGGTAATCCGATTCTTGAGATCGGTGATTATCTTACGGCAGTCGACGGCAAGAGCGTAGCTGACGAGGACTTTGTCGATTATCTCAATAATCTGACAGAAGGCGACACGATGCGTCTTACTTATGTGCGTAACGGAGTCGAATACGAAGAAGACTGCGTTAAGACGCTGATGACATATGCCAATGACAGAGGTCTGGTGCTTTATTCTTATGAGGTAACGGATTTCAGAACTTTCATCGGAGCACTTAAGACAGCTTGTCTTATGCCTTACACGGTTGTAAATGTCAGTGTCAAATCCATCGGTGATGTGTTCGAAGGACAGGAAGAAGTCTATAACATGGTCTCCGGTCCCATCGGAATGACATCCGTTGTGTCCGATGTTGTCGATGATGTTGATGACTCGTTCATGGAAAAGTTCGTTACTGTTGTTCAGATGGCGGGTATAATATCAATAGGATTGGTGTTGACGAATATGCTGCCTATCCCCGGACTTGACGGCGTTCAGGTCATCCTGATCGTAGTCGAGATGATAATGGGACATCCGATGTCGAAGAAGGCGGAAAACGTTATCAATGTGGCGGGATTTGTCCTGCTGATATGTCTGGCGTTGTTTGCGTTTGCATCTGACATTATCAGGATAATACTCGAGTAGGAGGCGGATCATGGCAAAGAATCTTGTCGCCGTTATAGATATCGGTTCACTTACTGCAAGACTTAAGATCTATGAGGTCGGTTCCGACGGAACTCCCAAAGAGATCGAGACTGTAAGAATGTTTACGTCTCTTGGAACCAGAAGCTATCTTGCAGGTGTTATAGAACCCGAACAGTTAGATGAGATCTGCGACTGCTTAAGGTCTTTCGATATTAAGTGCAAAGAGTACAGAATAACACGTGTGCTGTGTGTGGCTACGAGTGCTCTGCGTGATGCAAGAAACCGCGATGTTATTATAGAACAGATCAGGATCAGAACGGGGTTCAGGATCGAAGTTATCGATAATTCGATGGAAAGGTTCTATCAGAATATGGCTGTCCGCGAGAGGATGCCGGAGTTCAAGAATCTTATCAAAGAAGGAACTATGATCCTTGATATCGGAGCAAGTTCTTTACAGGCTACCGTTTATGACAAGTCTGACTTTATCTTCTCCCAGAACATGGTTCTCGGTTCGCTTCGAATCTATGAGATGCTGTCGGATCTTCAGTCCAAGACAACCCATTATGAGGATGTTCTGCAGGAGTTCATCGCGCAGGATCTCGACGATTACCATGCTGTAGAGCCAAAGGGTATCGTATATAAGAGTCTGGTCGCATTCGGCGGTGAATTGGGATTCATGAAGAGACTTCTTGATCTTGTACCCAATGAGAATTCGGTTATAACCAAGGCTGATTTCCTGCGTGTATACGATTATCTGTTTAATAACGGACCTCAGGATCTGTCGCTTAACGATCATATCCCTACCAATATCGCGCCGCTGCTTTTGCCTTCGGCAATGATCATCAAGAATATGCTAGAGTATACGGGTGTAGACACGATCTATCTGCCGCAGGCTTCTTTGTCCGACGGTATTATCTACAACTACTGTTCCAAGTACTCCGGATATAAGCTGTCGATGAAGCCCGAAGATGATCTTATAAGAGCGGCACGTAATGTTGCCAAGCGTTATAAGTCTCATAAGAAGCATATCGAGTTTGTCGAGAATACTGCGATGGATATCTTCGATGCATCGGCTAAGATCACCGGACTTACCGGAAGAGACAAGCTGCTTCTCAGAATATCCGCAATCCTTCATGAGTCAGGTAAATATGTTCACGAGAGGGAACATAATGAAGCGGCATATGCTCTTATCAAGTATACGGATCTTATAGGTCTTAATTCCGAAGAGCTTGATGTTATAGCTCTTGTTGTAAGGCTCTACCCGAAGCAGAATCCGTATGAGACGAATTTCTATCAAAAATTGAATCCTGCCAAGAAGGTATTGGTATCCAAGCTGACGGCAATCCTTCGCATAGCGGATGCACTTGATGCTTCACATAAGCAGAAATCCAAGAGCGTAACGGTACAGCTCAATCCCGAGAGTCTGCACATAGTCTGCAATTCCGATTCGGATATGTCCTTCGAGATGTGGTCTTTTGAGCACAGAAGCGGACTTTTCGAAGAGATTATAGGCATCAGACCCGAACTTCGTATAAGGAGGACAATCTGATATGGCTTCCAAATCCAAGGACACCAAGAACACAAAGAAGACCGTAAAGAAGAAAGTCACGGCAACTGCGAAAAAGCCTGCTGCCAAGAAGACTTCAGCGCCGAAGAAAACTGCGGCGAAAGAGAACGGCACAGAGATATTAAGACCGTGCGATAAGTTCTATAACAGGGAATTGAGCTGGCTTGAGTTCAACAACAGGATCCTCAATGAAGCAAGAGACAACAAGAACCCTCTGCTTGAGAGGCTGAACTTCCTTGCTATTACCGCATCTAACCTTGATGAGTTCTATATTGTACGAGTTGCATCCTTAAGAGATATGGCAAGTGTTAACTTCGAGGAGAAGGATCTTGCAGGATTTACCGTTAACGAGCAGCTTAAGAGGATCGATGAGAAGACAAGAAAGCTCATGACTCTGATGTATTCGACATACAGCAGATCTCTTGTTCCGTCTTTGAAGCAGGAGAATATCTTCATCAGCGACTATACCGAGCTTGAGCCGAAGTTTCAGGACAGATGTAATGAGTATTTCAAGACTGAACTGTATCCGATACTGACGCCGATGGCTGTTGACCAGTCCAGGCCGTTTCCGCTTATCTATAACAGAATGCTCAATCTTTGCGTAATGTTAGACGGCAAGGGCCTTGTCGATTCCCATAACAAGCATGAGGATGAGAAGACCGTATATGCGACATTGCAGGTGCCTAACGTTGTGCCGAGACTGTTCAAGATAGCCGGGGACAACAACGAAGTCATACTCGTACCCGTCGAAAGCATCATCCGTGCGAATCTTGATATGCTCTTTACGAGCCAGAGGGTTCTCGGAAGCGGCTGTTACAGGATCATGCGTAATGCCGACCTTGATATCGATGAGGATGAGGCTGAGGATCTGCTTAAGGAGATCGAAGAGCAGGTAAGAAAGAGAAGATACGGCGAGATCATCAGACTCGAGGTCGAAGACGATATCGATCCCGAGATCCTGGACTATATCATTACCGAGCTTCAGATATCGAAGGATGATATATTCAGCGTGGGCGGACCTATCGATCTTACGTTCCTGTCCAAGGTCAACGGACTTGCAGGTAAGGACAGATTCCATGAATTAAGATATCCGTCCCACGATCCTGCTGCGCCTGCTATGTTCGATGAGACTCTCGATAATATCTTCGATCAGATCAGACAGAAGGACAGACTTGTTCATCATCCTTACGAGAGCTTCGAGCCTGTGCTTGAGTTCGTAAAGCAGGCTGCACGCGATCCCAATGTACTCGCGATCAAGCAGACGCTTTACAGAGTATCTTCCGAATCACCGATCATCGCTTCATTGCTCGAGGCGGCTAACAACGGTAAGCAGGTAATGGTATTGGTTGAGCTCAAGGCAAGATTCGATGAGCAGAACAATATCAACTGGGCTAAGAAACTTGAGAATGCGGGATGCCATGTAATCTACGGTCTTGTAGGTCTTAAGACTCACAGCAAGATTACTCTCGTAGTGCGTAAGGAAGAGGACGGTATCAGAAGATATCTGCATCTTGCGACCGGTAACTATAATGACATTACGGCAAGGATCTATACAGATATAGGTCTGTTTACCGCATCTGAGAGCTTCGGTGAGGATGCTTCGGAGTTCTTCAATATGCTGTCGGGTTATTCTATACCGAGTACGTGGCGTAAGCTTGTTGCGGCTCCTATTTGGATGAAGGATTATTTTGTTCGTAATATCAGGCGCGAGGCCGAGTATGCGGCATCGGGTAAGCCCGCAAGGATCGTAGCCAAGATCAATTCGCTTGTTGACGGTACGGTTATTGATGAGCTTTATAAAGCGTCCAAGGCAGGAGTTAAGATCGATCTGATCATAAGAGGTATATGCTGCCTTAAGGCAGGAATTCCCGGACTGTCCGAGAATATTACCGTCAGATCGATAACCGGACGGTTCCTTGAGCATTCGAGAATATTCATGTTTAATAACGGAGGTAAGGAAGATATCTATCTGGCATCTGCAGACTGGATGCCCAGAAACCTTGACCGAAGAGTGGAGTTGATGTTCCCGATCGAAGATCCTGACTGCCGTGCGAGAATCAAGGAGATCCTTGAAGTAGAGCTTAACGATACGATACGTGCAAATTATTTGTATTCTGATGGTAACTATCATAAATTGGATCTTCGTGGTAAAGTAAAGCTTGACAGTCAGCAGGAGTTGATCAGACTTGCTGATGAAGCGGTGGCCGGCAGATTCGTTGAAGAAGAGAAACTTGCTTTCGAACCTGCGGTAGCACCGGAATGATATTGATCCGGTTAGAGAGGGTTTAAATAATAAATGAGTGTAAGTTGTGAGAGTTTTCCTTCCGTAGAGAATCACGGAAAATATGAAGACTTATCGAAGAAATATGTAATTACCGGGGAAGACGGATTAAGCGCACAGATCTTGTCATACGGAGCAAGGATATTCAAGCTCTGTGTTCCTGACAGGATTACGGGCGAATTATCCGACGTTGTTCTCGGTCCCAAGGATCTGGACGGATATCTGGCCGATCCCGGCAATCACGGTGCCATCGTAGGTAGAAGCGCCAACAGAATTGCAGGTGCTTCATTCTCTATCGACGGTACTTCATACAGCATCCCGAGAAACGACGGCAATAACAATCTTCATACAGGTGACAAGGCTTATCAGTTCAAGTTCTGGGACGGTAAGATCTTAAGTAACGAAGAATCTGTTGCTTACATTAAGGGTTCAGGCATCAAGGGACTGTGTGATGATGACCTGAAGGGACCTTATGATGAATCTTTGCTTCTGACGTGTGAGAGTGAGGACGGAGAGAACGGATTCCCCGGCAATCTTCATACCGAAGTGTTGTACACATTCCTTAATGACGGTACATTCCTCATTCTTTATAAGGGTGAGACTGATAAGAAGACGATCTTCGCTCCTACAAATCATGCTTACTTTAATATTGAAGGACACGATCACGGAACTGTTAAGGATCAGGTTCTGACCATACTCAGTGATAAAGTCACTTTAAAGGACGATAATAATTGTCCTGACGGAAGATATCTTGATGTCGACGACACTATCTTTGATTTCAGAAACGGTGCGCCTGTAAGCAAGTGTCTTGATCTTAACGATCCGCAGACAAAGAACTGCAGGGGAGTCGATCAGAACTTCTGTCTCAATAATAACGGAAGATATGAACTCGTTGCCCGTCTTGAGGCTCCTGCTTCTTCCAGAGGAATGGAAGTATGGACCGATCTTCCGGGTATTCAGATCTATGCTGCTAATCACCTTGAGAGTGAAGACAATAAGGACGGCGCTGTATACAGACCTTATGATGCACTGTGTCTCGAGGCTCAGCTCTATCCCAATGCGGTAAATGTTCCCGGATTCCGGACTCCTGTGATCGAACCCGGAGAGGCAAAATACTACGCCTGCGGTTACAGATTCTATTTGTAACTCGTTCTGGTTTTTTAAGAACTAAAAAAGCTGTTCACTTTGAAGTGAACAGCTTTTTCAATGCTATGAAATTCCGGTTTATCAGAATTCGCCGTAATCAGCAGGAGTTGCAATACCTGTGGAAAGGGACTTCTGCTTTACGTATGCATAGAACTCTGCATATGTAGCATTGGCATAAGGATTTACAAACATGATACCGATGCAGCATGCGAAGAATCCGAGGATGTACCAACCGAGGAAGGAAAGGTGCATATAGAATGCCTTGCCCTTTTCGCCGTCCATGGTTCTCTTGGAGATCTCGAATGCTCTGTCAGTAGATATGCCGGGGTTCTCTGCGAGGATATAGGGAACCATATAGTAAGAATATGTCTTGATGATTCCGGGGATGATGAACAGCAAAGACCAAAGCCAGATATAAAGGTCGTAGAAGAACATGGTCTTCATTACGGGACTGTAAGATGAGAACATGCCGAACATATCAGCGATGTCTGCCTTACGTGTGATGCGTGCTCTGAGGAACATCTTCTTAAGACCTACGATCAGGATGTTAAGGAAGAAGATTGCGACACAGATAGATACTGCATAACCCAAGAGCGAGAAAATAGGATTCTGGGTTGTCTTCATCTGTGACAGTTCCTGTAAAGCGCTTTCGTAGTCGCCGCGCTCGAGGTATCTTGTGTAATTACCTGTATCTGAGGTAGCTCCGATGTTCTGGATCCAGTTGGTTACTGAATTACATGCACCGTAAATGATACCGTAGACCAAAAGTGCAAGAAATGACATCCAGTAAGTCGACTTAAGGACTGACTTGGCATTAATTTAAGCTGAGAATTCTCCATAATTCCTCCATTAATAATTACTAATTTGATCCGGGCTTATAACTGTCTTTAAGAGATACTGCTCTGTTAAAGACAAGATGATCGGGCGATGAATCCTTGTTGTCAGCGCAGAAGTAACCGACTCTTAAGAACTGGTATCTGTCATCACTTCCGGCGTTCTTCAAAGAAGCCTCGACCTTAGCGTCTTTTATGGTTATAAGAGAATCTTTATTAATATAATCTAAATAGTTAACATCAGCAAGGTCAGGCTCATCGATGGTGAAGAGCTGATCGTAAAGTCTGATCTCTGCATCAACTGCCGTATTCTGATCTACCCAGTGGATTGTAGCCTTGATCCTTCTGCCGTCTGCAGTATTGCCGCCGCGGCTTTCTGTATCGTACTCGGCGTGAACTGCAATTACATTGCCGTTCTCATCCTTGTCACAGCCCGTGCACTTGATGACATAAGCGGACTTAAGACGAACTTCGTTGCCGGGGAAGAGGCGGAAATACTTCTTCTCGGGAACTTCCATGAAGTCTTCGGCATCAATCCAGAGGTTCTTTGAGAATGTAACTTCACGTGTGCCTGCGTTCTCGTCCTCGGGGTTGTTCTCGACAGTGAATACCTCAGTCTTGTCATCGGGATAGTTGTCGATGATGAGCTTAATAGGGCGGAGGACTGCCATGGCCCGGTTGGCGCGCTTGTTAAGATCTTCTCTTAAGCAGTACTCGAGGAATGCATACTCGACTACGGAGTTAACCTTGGATACACCGTTCTGTCTGTGGAACTCTCTTATAGCTTCAGGTGTGTAACCGCGTCTTCTTAAGCCGCAGAGTGTAGGCATTCTGGGATCATCCCAGCCTGCGACGTAACCGCTTTCGATGAGGTTACGAAGCTTTCTTTTGGAAAGTACCGTGCGGGTGATGCCGAGACGTGCGAACTCGATCTGGCGAGGCTTGCACTCAACGGAGATGTTGTTAACGACCCAGTCGTAGAGAGGACGGTGGTTCTCGAACTCGAGAGAGCACAGCGAATGAGTGATGCCCTCGAGTGCGTCTTCGATAGGATGGGCGAAGTCGTACATAGGGTAGATGCACCACTTGTTGCCTGTTCTGTGGTGAGGGAGGCGGTTCATTCTGTAGATAACCGGATCTCTCATATTGAAGTTACCGGAAGCAAGGTCGATCTTCGCACGGAGTGTCATCTTACCGTCCTCGATCTCGCCGTTCTTCATCTTCTCGAACAGCTCGAGTGATTCTTCAACCGGTCTGTCTCTGTAAGGACTCTGAGCAGGAGTTGATGTGTCTCCGCGCATTTCCTTCATCTGCTCCGGTGTAAGCTCGCAGACATAAGCGAGACCCTTCTTAATGAGTTCTACTGCGAACTCATACATCTTGTCGAAGTAATCGGAAGCATAATAGAATCTGTCCTCCCAGTCGTGACCGAGCCAGTGGATGTCTTCCTTGATAGCATCAACGAATTCTTCGTCTTCCTTCGTGGGGTTCGTATCATCCATACGGAGGTTGCACATACCGCCATAAAGCTCGGCTGTACCGAAGTCGATCTCAAGAGCCTTCGCATGTCCGATATGAAGGTAGCCGTTAGGCTCGGGAGGGAAACGGGTGTGGACCTTCTGTCCGTAACATCTGCCGCCTTCCTTAAGTTCTTCGTCGATGATCTCGTGGATAAAATGTTTGCTTTCTGCCATATTTGTCTCCTGTTCTTATCCTAAACGGTTATAAGCTTCGTTAAGTCTTCTCATGGATTCGTCCTTGCCGAGAAGGAGAAGGACTTCGGCACAACCGCCGGGGGTTACTGCAACACCTGCAGCTGCGATTCTGACGGGCCACATTACAAGCGCGTTCTTGTACTCGTTCTGTGCAGCGTAGCCTGTAATGGTGTTCGTGATAGTCTCTCTGTCCCAGCTGCAGTCGGCAAGAAGGGGAATGACGTCGCCGAGGATCGCCTTCGAAGTCTCGAGCGTGGACTTGCTTTTCTTATGCTCGAAAAGCGACAGCTCGAACTGCTCATATTTCTTAAGGAACTGCAGCTTCTCCGGGATCTGTGTGAAACGCGTGATCCTGGGCTTTAAGATCTCTTCAAGAAGAGCGTAGTTGTCGCTTGTGATATCGAGTTCATCGTAGAAAGGCTTAGCGTTCTCAAGGAACTCTTTGGACTCCATGAGCTTAATGTATTCGCCGTTCATCCACTCGAGCTTGTCGTAGTCGAATACAGAAGGCGACTTGGAGATACCGTTGATATCGAAAGCCTTAATGAGCTCATCCATTGAGAAGATCTCACGGTTCTCATATTCGCCTGCGGGACACCAGCCGAGAAGGGCAATGTAATTGATGATTGCCTGAGGAAGGAAGCCTTCGTTGATGAGATCCATGAAGCCTGTGCTTCCGTGTCTCTTCGAAAGCTTGGATATTGTAACATTACCTTCTTCGTCGACGCTCTTGCCGTTGATGAGAGGGAGGTGGATATAAGTCGGGATCTCCCATCCGAATGCGTCATAAAGAGCGTTGTACTTAGGAGTGGAGGAAAGATACTCGGATCCTCTTACTACGTGTGTGATGCCCATTGTGTGGTCATCGATAACGTTCGCGAAGTTGTATGTGGGAAAGCCGTCTGCCTTGATAAGGATCTGGTCGTCGAGCTCGTCATTCTTGATTGTGATATCACCGTATACAAGATCATGGTAAGTGGATTCGCCGTCTACAGGCATCTTCTGTCTGATAACGTAGGGGATACCTGCCTTAAGATTAGCCTCAACTTCTTCGGCTGATAAGTTACGGCAGTGTCTGTCATAACCTACGACAGTTCCCTCGGGAGCGTTCTTACGCAGCTCGTCGAGTCTTTCCTTTGTACAGAAGCAGTAATAAGCCTTGCCGTCCTTTACAAGCTGCTCGGCATAAGGCTTGTACATATCTTTACGCTCACTTTGAACGTACGGACCGTAATCACCTCCTACATCAGGACCCTCATCGTGAGTGATCCCTGCGATCTTGAGTGTGTTGTAGATTACATCCGTAGCTCCTTCAACATAACGTTCCTGGTCCGTATCTTCGATTCTTAACACGAAAATTCCGTTCTCGTGTCTTGCTGTAAGATACTCGTACAGAGCGGTTCTGAGATTACCTACGTGCATAAAACCTGTAGGAGAAGGTGCAAATCTTGTTCTGATAAGCATATTAAAAACCTTTCTTTTATTAATAGACAACATATTCTATCACTTTGGAATACTTTTCGCGAAAAAATGGTATCATATCTATTATGGATATTCTGAAGACCGACTTGGAGTATAACTGCTACTGCGGAACCGGCGAGGCTGATAAGTTCGCTTCTGCCTTTATTTTCGATGGAAGACGCAAGGCTGATCCCGCTTCTGTGCGTATTGCGATCATATCCGACCGTATCGTAAGCGGATATTATTACAATATGTTCGAGGATCAGTTCCTCAAAAGAGGCGTTAAGCCTGTTTTGATCCCGGTCGAGTGTTCGGAAGGGCAGAAGGGACTGGCTGAAGCATCGGCTGTTTACGATTATCTTGTTGACTTCGGATTCGGAAGCAATGACTGGATTATCGCACTCGGCGGCGGCGGAATACTTGATGTCGCAGGATTCTGTGCATCTGTTTTTGAAGGCGGTATCAATTTTCTTGCAGTTCCCACTACTCCTGATTCCATGTATGAAGGTGCAGTTGCGAAGAACGCATATCTTAATTCCAAGAAGCTTAAGAATGCTATATCAGTGCCCTTTAAGCCGGATGCGGTTATCATCGATCCGTCTTATCTGAAGACTGTTCCCGATAAGATCAAGCATAACGGTTATGCGGATATCATAAGACTCGGAATCCTCGGAAATCTCAATATTCTCATCGAGCTTGTAAAAGACGGTAATGTAAGGGAATTCCTTAATCATACATATGCTTTGAGACATTCAATCAACGAGACTTCCCCCAAGCTTCTTAATCTCGGCAACGAGCTTGCTGCCGCGATAGAAGGATACTTCAGATTTATGAATTATTCCGACGGTGAAGCACTCGCGTTAAGCCTTATGAGCTGCGTGGAAGAGAAGAGCAGGGGGCCTTTGGCAAAGATCTACGAGATGCTCGGGCTTCCTGTTAAGCTTGAGGGTGTATCGACCAGATCGATCATGAAGATCCTTAAGGAGAATCTTGCCAGAAACGGAAGCGGCACATTCGAGGTCGTTGATATCAGTGATGATGAGCCGAGAAGATGGATGATCAAGAAGGTTACCATGGATGAGGCTTGTGAGATCTTTGCCAAGAGACTTGAAGTAATTAAATCAGATGCTGAAGGATCGGGTAATGTACAGACTTAAGAAGATACTTGCACTCATTCTGTCTTTGATTATTTTTGTTATACCTGTTGCTTCCTGTTCCAGCGATGAGGATGAGAATGTTTTGCAGGCCGATTACGGTCCTTACGGTGCGATGGTAGCCAGAGAACTGGCATCTTCTTATCCTTACAGGCGTGCTTATACAGATCAGGAGGCTCAGGCAGGCGAGTATATAAGATCCCAGTTCGAGTCGTTAGGCTATGATGTGTCCAAGCAGGACTTTACCAATCTGTACGGCGGAAGTTCTGCGAATTATATTGTTAATATCCCCGGTAACGGGTTCTTCTCCTTTGATGATTACGGCAATCCGGTTGAAGTCCGAAGAACAATAGTTATCGGTGCTCATTATGATGATGCATTCTCTTCGGATCAGGTCGATCCTTCATACGGTTATGACGGTATCTCCGACAATGCCTCCGGTATCGGCGTTCTTCTTACGATCGCCGAGCAGATCAAGAATTATGATGATCTGTCATTCGACGTTATACTCGTTGCTTTCGGCGCAGGTAATGATAATTATGCAGGTGCAAGAGCTTTTGTTAATTCGCTCACTGATGAGGTCGCAGGTTCGATAGACTGTATGTACTGCATTGACAGTATTTACGGCGGGAATAAGGTATATGCCTCCGCAGGCTTCAATTCGCTTCTTATGAGTCAGAAGTATCAGATGAGAAGAAAGCTCTATCAGGCTTATGACGTAGTTTATGACAGCCTTCTGTATACGCAGTACGGGTTCAGTCTTTACTACAATGAATGCGGCATTATTACCGATCTGAACGGCGACGGATATGATGATATTTACCGTGAAGTTTCTGTCAATAAATCCGATTATGTGCCTTTTGATGAGATGAATATTCCGATAGTCTATTTTGACAGTGCAGATTATAACTTCGATCATATGGAAGATATGAAAGATACGAAGAATCTTAATCTTCAGGAATTCGGCGGTATGATCAGAAACACTCCGATCGATTCTACTGTTACGCTCGATCAGTTTATGATGACTGAGGATACCGATATTCTGCAGATCAGAATAAACTGCGTCGCTTATATTATTCTCGAATCTATGATGAAGGGCTCGGATTTTGCCATGACTTCAGCCGAATATATCGCTATGCAGGATAGTACAAACTGATCCGAGGCAACCCAAAACTGAATGTAAATCTGTTCAAACATAAGGGTTTACTTAACATAATCTTGTAACAAAACATCAATATTGGTAATTAGCGCTGATGATATAATTTAGTTGTCAAATCAAGGCAATTTTAATTGAAATGAGAGGTATTTAGATGAATTATAAGAAGATTACTGCAGCTTTATTGATTGCTGCGATGACGGTACCTTTCGGAGCTTGCTCCAAAGAAGCAGAAGAAACAGAGCAGACAACCGCAGCAACAACACAGGCAGCAGTACCTTCTGAAACGACACCTGCTGTTACAGAGACTGTCGAGACACAGCCCGTCGCTACTCAGTCACTGTCACCGGATGCACTTTTCGATCCTTCGAATCCTATGGCAGTCAATCCTATTACCGGTCTTCAGACAATGGATCCCGGCAATGTAGGCAGACGTTCTGTTGCAGTCGTTATCAATAACAGCCATGCTGCAATCCCTCAGAGAGGTATCTCCGCAGCTGATGCTATCTATGAGTATCAGACAGAGGGCGGTCAGACAAGACTTCTTGCTGTATTCGCCGATGTTAATACAATCCCCGAGATCGGTTCCTTAAGATCTGCAAGAATCCTTTCAACAGACCTTGCAGCAGGTAACAACTCCGTATTTATCCATTTCGGACGTAATGCAAGAGTTCCCGATCATATCTCACAGTACGGTATAGATCACATCGACGGTAACTCCTGCAGTGCCGGCGTTTACAGCTCAGCTAACTACGCTGACGGTTATGTGGATCTTCCTGCAGGTCTTTTCTTCTGGAGAGATGCAGTATGGAAGTCCCAGAGAGCTATCGAGCATACAGCTGTTACTGACGGCAGACACATTCTTGAGGCTATCGAGTATAACGAGATCTCCATGATCGATAATGAGAGCAACATGCTCTTCAACTTCGTTCCCGATAACTCTGCCGATATCGCTACAGGCGATCCCTGCCAGCAGATCAATGTATATTTCTCAGGTACAAACCCTGATGCACTCTTTACATATGATCCTCTTACGGGTCTTTATTCCAAGTCCGAGTACGGCAATCCTCAGATCGATGAGACAACAGGTACTCAGATCTCATTCACAAATGTATTTGTTCTTTATGCAAATATTCAGCCTCACGGTGACACTACTATCGATGCTTACCTTGAGGACGGCGGTGAGGGCTGGTATGTATCCGGCGGCAGAATCATCCCTATCACATGGGATAAGCCTTCTCCCGTAGATCCCATCGTTGTTTATAACGAGAACGGTGAGGAGCTTGAGGTTAACCGCGGACGTTCCTATATCTGCATCGTAGATAACGATATGGAGAGCCAGACAACTATTACTGCAAGTCTGTAATAGTAAATATTGCCGATAAACGGCAATTTTGATGAATTTTTAAAATACCCGTTGAGACTTGTGGTCTTAACGGGTGTTTTTATATATAATATACAAAGCATTTTTTGTATATCTTTGATAAACGGAGTTATATATGAGTAAAACAGTATCAACATGCGTACTTGAAACAAACCTTGTTCCCAATCAGCCTCAGGAGAATATCTTCTTCCATACTCTTTACAGAACTATGGCGGATTTCCCGGGTGAGTTCGTAAGAACGGCAAGATCAACCTCTCCTATTCAGGTTGTTGCTTTGTTCTCCACTCAGGGACCTGATACTAATGCAGCAATGCTCAACATCGAGCTTAACCAGGAGCTGACTAAGATCGTTGCAAATGCGCAGGGACAGCCTGTTCTTGATTTTGAATCCTTCTCCAATCAGGTTGTTAACATACTTAATGTTCATGTATGTAATTTCATAGTTTCACACGGCGGCAGCCAGCTTCGCACATCTATGACGATGGCGGTTATCGAGGGTGATACATTAAGGATAATCCACATCGGTAATACTAAGGCTGTTCTCGTAAGAGACGGAAAGATAATGGCTCTTACCGATGAGCAGACAGTTGCTCACAGATATGTACAGATGGGTGCCATTACTCCTGCCGAGGAAGCTAATCATCCCGACCGATTCACACTTACACAGTATCTCGGTAAGATGCCTCAGGACGGCGCGGTTATGCCCGACAAGAAGGTTCATCTTAAGCTTAAGGATAATGACAGTCTCTGCCTTATGGGTATCGGTGTATCTAAGCTCATGCCCGCAAAGAACAGAAATGCACTTCTCATCCGTCCAATGACTACAGAGTCCAAGGCTCATGAGATCATCAATACAGCCGGTAACCTCGGTATCAAGTACGGTCTGTCTTTTGCCGTAGTTGAGATCGAGTCAACACTGATCCTTCCCGGAGATGCCGTTATGGCTGCCAAGGCTGCAGCTCCCGAGGAGCCTGAGATCGAAGAGAGTCCTTTCGTCGACAGCGGTGATCCGTTCGGTAATTCCGCATATGAATCCAAGTCTGAAGAGACTACGGTATTTAACAGAGGACAGGAAACAGTTTCGTTTAATCCCGATTTTAATGATAAGAAGGCGTCGGCTGCTGCACCCGCTCCTTCCGGTAAGAATCCCGTAGTAAAGGCGATCATCCGTACTTTGATCATCTTCCTTATCTGCGCTGTCGTAGGATTCGGCGGTATGGCAGGTTTCTTCTACTTCAAGGGACTTCTTAAGTTCGATGAGACCAAGCCTTCCGAGGTAGTTGTCGAGAGCATCAGATACGTTGCAGTTGACGGTACATCCCTTTATGCACAGGCTTCTGAGAACAGTGCCGTAATCGGAACTCTGGCAGCAGGTGATGTTGTTCAGTATATCGGTGATGAAGGTGCTTACAGCAAGATCACAACAACAGGCGGAGTTACGGGCTATGTCCTTTCCGTAAATATTACAGAGAACCACGTAGCTTCTGAAGGTGCTTCCGCAGCAGAGAATCCCGAGTATATGTCTGAAGAGGGCGAACTCGAGGTTATCGATGATGTTAATGCTGTTGACGCTCCTGCTGAGAATGCAGGCGAAGGAGTGTAATATATGACGTCCAAGAAGAATAGCAAGAAGGATGAAGAGCTTTTCGCGAAGTATCCTAATCTTTATGAAGGTATAAGTGCTTCCGATAATGATGCATGCATGGCATTTGCCGAGGAATATAAGGCTTTCCTTGACAGAAGCAAGACCGAAAGAGAGTTTACTGAGAACTCCATCGAGGCTGCGTCTTCACTCGGCTTTGTCGATATCGAGTCCAAGAAGAAGCTCAAGGCAGGGGATAAGGTTTATGCGAGCATCAAGGATAAGGGCCTCATTATGGCTGTTATCGGTAAGAAGGATATAAGCGAAGGCTTCAATATTCTCGGAGCTCATATCGATTCTCCCAGACTTGATCTTAAGCCGAATCCCATCTATGAGGACAGTGAGGCAGTATACTTTAAGACTCACTATTACGGCGGTATCAAGAAGTATCAATGGACTACTATTCCGCTTGCCATTCACGGTGTTATTTACACTGCAGACGGCGTAAAGCACAAGATTACGGTAGGTGAAGATGAATCTGATCCGATCTTCTATATCACGGATCTTCTGCCTCATCTTGATAAAGAGAACAAGAAGGCGTCCGATATCGTAACAGGTGAGGAGCTTAATCTTGTTATCGGCGGTATGCCGCTTAACAGCAAGAAGAAGGATGCTAACGTTAAGGAGCCTTTTAAGGCTAATATTCTTAAGTTCTTAAACGATAAGTATGGTATTGTCGAGAAAGACTTCGTAACAGGAGAGCTTGAAGTTGTTCCTGCCGTTAAGGCAAGAGATGTCGGCTTCGACAGAGCGTTCATTGCCGGTTACGGTCACGATGACAAAGTCTGTGCATATCCTGCGCTGATGGCTCTGCTTGCACAGGAGAAGCCTTCTAAGACATGTATAACGATGCTCACGGATAAAGAGGAGATCGGATCTTACGCTAATTCCGGTGCACAGTCCGTACTATATGAGAACTTCCTCATGGAGATCGTAGCTAAGTCAGGCGACGGCAGTCTTGATATGCTTAAGTATCGAAAAGTAATCGCTGCATCCAAGATGCTTTCCACAGATGTTTCCACAGCTTACGACCCCAAGTACGCAAGTGTTTACGAGAAGCGTAATACCGCGTTCATGTCTCATGGCATTAAGCTTGAGAAATATACCGGTGCAAGAGGAAAGAGCGGATCAAGTGAAGCTACAGGCGACTTTGTATCTGAGATCACCAGAGTATTTGATAAGAACAGTATCCCATGGCAGACGGGCGAGCTCGGTAAGGTAGATGTCGGCGGCGGCGGAACGATCTCAGCTTATATGGCTAAATACGGTATGTCGGTTATCGATGCCGGAATTCCTGTGTGGTCAATGCATGCGCCTTACGAGGTCATTTCCAAGATCGATCTTTACTATACATATTTGGCATATAAGGCTTTTATCGAGAATATCTGACAGGAGTTTTTTATGAGGATACGTTTCTACAATGCCAGAATACTTACAATGTCTGATAACACGGTCCTTGAAGGTGAGTTATGGACTGCTGATAAGAAGATTGAATACATTGGTCAGTCAAAGCCTTCGGATAAACCCTTTGACAGGAAAATAGACTGTAAGGGCAATCTTCTGATGCCCGGTCTTAAGAATGCCCATACTCATTCCGCCATGACATTCTCGAGATCTCTGGCAGATGATTATTCTCTTCACGACTGGTTATATAAGGCCATTTTCCCCAGGGAAGCAAAACTTACTTTGGAACATATCTACTGGTTCACAAAGCTTGCTTATGCAGAGTATCTTGCAGGCGGAATTACGGCATGTTTTGATATGTATCCCAAGAGGATAGAATCGGCAAGAGCCGCAGTGGAGACCGGATTCCGTTATGTAAGTGTCGATGATGCAAATGATTTCGGCGGAATGGATCTTCTTGAGGAGAACTACAATAAGTTCAATTCCTATGACCCGCTCGTATCCTATATTTACGGTTTCCATGCCGAATATACGACATGCGAGGATAATCTTAAGAAGATAGCGGCCCTTGCCCATAAGTATGAGGCTCCTGTCTTCGCCCATATTTCAGAGACCCAGGCTGAGGTGGAAGGCTGTAAGGAGCGCTACGGAGTAACTCCTGCGGCCCTTTTTGACAAGCTCGGGATATACGACTTCGGCGGCGGCGGATTCCACTGCGTATGGTTTACCGATGAGGACAGGGAGATATTTAAGAAGAAGGGTCTCTGGTCTGTATTCAATGCATGCTCAAACTTGAAGCTTGCGAGCGGTATCGCACCTGTATACAAGTTCATTAATGAGGATATGAAGATCGCCATCGGAACAGACGGCGCAGGCTCCAACAACAGCCTTTCGATGTTCCGTGAGATGTATCTTGATACTGTGCTGTCTAACGTTCTTACGGATAATGCGGCAGCGGTCGATCCGTTTAAGATCCTTAAGGCAGGTACTTCAGGAGGCGCTCTTTGCATGGGCCTTACGGACTGCGATGTTCTTGCACCGGGCAAGAAGGCAGATATCATTATGATCGATATGGACAAGCCTTCCATGCAGCCTGAGAATAATGTTGTAAGAAATATTATCTACAGCGCAGATAACTCATGCGTTAAGATGACTATGATTGACGGTAAGATCCTGTATGAAGACGGTAAGTTCACGACAATCGATTACGAACAGACTCGTAAGAAGTGTAATGAGTTGTTAACGGAGCTCGTCTGATATAGTTCATGCACCGGATACTGGGGTATTTCCGTAATTATAAACTACGGTCTGTATTAAGCCCTCTGTTTAAACTGTCTGAGGCTGCATTTGAGCTGACGGTGCCTCTTGTTATTGCCGATATTATCGACAAGGGAATTCCCTCGGGTGACAGTGCGTTTATCAGAAACCGTTTTCTGCTGCTTCTGTTCTTTGCAGTAGTAGGTTTTATAAGTGCCATACTCGCGCAGTATTTCGCAGCCACGGTGGCGTGTAATATATCGAGTGATCTTCGTCATGATCTTTTCGCGAAGATACAGCGTCTGTCTGTGCCTGAATATGAGAAGATCGGTTCAAGTAAGATCGTCACGGGACTTACTTCTGATGTTAACCAGATCCAAAGCGGCATCAATCTGTTCCTGAGGCTCCTTTTAAGATCGCCGTTTATTGTATTGGGTGCCGTTATCATGGCGTTTACGATAAGTGCCAGGATGGCGCTTATATTTGTTGCTGCAGTAGCATTGCTCGGGATGGTCGTCGCTTTCAATATGAAGTCGGCGATACCTTCTTATAAGAAGACCAGGGAAGGTCTTGATGTGTTGGCGAGCCATGCCGATAACGGCCTTTCCGGTGTCCGTGTTATAAGAGGCTTTAACAGGTCCAAGGATGATTACAAAGAATTCATGGATGAGTCTTTCAGTTTGTACCTGTTTCAGAAAGCCGCAGCTAAGATATCTTCATACCTTAATCCGCTGACATTCCTTATTATCAATGCTTCTATCTGTCTTCTTATATACAGAGGCGGAGTGAATGTAAGTGTCGGTAATCTTACTCAGGGTCAGGTTGTTGCTCTGTATAACTACATGTCTCAGATTCTGGTCGAGCTGATAAAGCTTGCCAATCTTATAATCACGGTGAGCCGCGCTGTTGCCTGTGCAGGAAGAGCGGAGTATATTCTTGAACTTCCTGAAGACGATACACACGGAACCGATCGTTTTGCAGATGATTCCGCTCCTCATTCTGTCGAGTTTAAGAATGTTTCTTTCCGTTATGAAGGAAGTACCGAGGATATGATAAGCGATGTAAGCTTCCGTGTTGAACCCGGACAGACCATCGGTGTTATCGGTATGACGGGTTCCGGAAAATCGACGCTGGCGGCATTGGCTTCCGGTATGTATAAAGCCACATCCGGCAGTGTGCTGATAGACGGTAAGCCAGTAGAAGATTATTCGTCGCAGACGCTTTCGAAAGGAATCGGTCTGTGTATTCAGAAAGCGTCAATGTATACGGGTTCGATCTTATATAACATCTCTTTGTGGCGTGAGAATGTGGATAAAGAATCTCTTGATGAAGCATGCAGGGTCTCTTTGGCTGATGATGTTATAGCAAGCAAAAAGGAAGGCATGTACTATAACATCGGAGCAAACGGAGCGGGGCTCTCCGGCGGTCAGAAACAGAGACTCGGAATAGCAAGAACGATCGCAGGCAATCCGGGACTTCTGATCTTTGACGATTCGACATCTGCGCTTGATGCGGTTACTGAAAGAAAGTTTCTTAATAATCTTAAGACAATAAAGAACAAGCCTACGGTCATTCTTATCTCGCAGAAGATAAGAAGCGTTAAGAACTGTGACAGGATAATGCTGCTTGAAGACGGAGCGGTCACCGCTTTTGCCACACATAATGAGCTTTGCAAGACTTCTGAAGTTTATAAAGAGCTCATCAGGCTTCAGGATGAAGGGGAGAATAATAATGAATAAGAGAACTCTCCTTAAAAGATTCCTGAAGTACACCGCCGGATCGCCGTCACAGGGATATATTGCAGTATCTTTCATAAGCGCTGTTATTTATTCTCTTTGTTCGATGTTTATTCCTTACTTCGCGGGTAAGGCTATAGACAGTTTTACTCCCCAAGTGGATTTTGATGTGCTTACGAAGAATATAATCATTATCGGAATCCTTGTGGCTCTGGCTTCTTTGTTCCAGTATATTCTCAACATTACAAACAACAGCATCTCATATGCGGCTGTCAGAAAGCTTCGTAATGAAGCGTATATGAAGATCTCGAGAGTTTCTGTCGGTTACCTTGATAAGACTTCCGCAGGAAGCCTTCAGAGTATGCTTATAAGCGACAGCGAGACCATAGGAGACGGACTTATACTGTTCCTTAATCAGTTCTTCTCGGGATTAACGGCTATCTTCTTTACGTTGGGGATCATGCTGTTCATTGACTGGAGGATCGCGCTGTTTGTTCTTATCTTTACACCGGTCTCATTTATAGTTTCTGATTTTATTGCCAAGAGGTCCTTCGGATCATTCAAGAAACAGTCTGAGATAAGGGCTGGACAGACATCTTATATTCAGGAGATGACGTCTAACTTTAAGACCAACTATGTATTCGGCACGTCGGAACTTACGATGCACGGTTTTGATCAGATCAATGATCAGTACAGAAAGACAGCAGGTAAAGCCACATTCTATTCGTCTATTACCAACCCTTCAACAAGATTTATCAATGCACTTATATATGCTTCGGTAACTCTTATCGGTTCGTTCCTGGTTATAGCGGCTTCGCTTACAGTCGGTGAGCTCGCATCGCTTCTTATGTATGCCAATCAGTTTATGAAGCCTTTCAATGATCTGTCCTCGGTCTATACCGAGATGTCGGATTCGTTTGCGTGTCTGCAGAGGATATTCACTTTCCTTGACGAAGAGGAATTAAGCGATAACCTTTTCGAAAAGAAGGAGAAGACGATACCCGGCGTTGCGAACGGCATTAAGATAGAGTTTAAAGACGTAACTTTCTCTTATGTGCAGGGAAAGCCCGTTCTCAGGAATGTCTCATTCACGGTTGAACCCGGATGCTCGTGTGCCATCGTAGGACCTACGGGCTGCGGTAAGACGACCATTATTAATCTCCTTATGAGATTCTATGAGCCTGATTCGGGTGCCATCTTTATTAATGATGTAAACATCGCCGATATACCCAGAAATACTCTGAGAACCTATATCGGTACCGTAAGTCAGGATACATGGTTCCGTGACGGAAAGATCATAGATAACATTAAGTACGGAAGACCTGATGCAGATGATGATGAATGCATAAAAGCTGCTAAGGTTACCGGCGCCGATTCCTTTATAAAGAAGCTTCCGGGCAAATACGACGAGCTTATCGATTCGGGAAGGGATGATATCTCGGAAGGACAAAGACAGCTTCTGAGTATAACTAGAGCTATGGTGCGCGACTCTTCGATACTGATACTTGATGAGGCGACTTCATCTGTTGATATTCTGACAGAGGTGCGTATCAGAAATGCGGTGAAGGAACTGCTCCTCGGCAGAACCAGCATAATAATTGCACACAGACTCTCGACGATCGTCGATGCGGATAAGATAGTTGTAGTAGAGAACGGCAGCATCAGCGAGGTCGGAACTCATGACGAGCTAATGGGCAACGGCGGCTTCTACAGCAGGTTATATGCTTCTTATACGGAGGAGTGAAGACGGTAATTCCGTGACCTTGTAAACGAACTAACATAATAGTGTATAATGTTATGAGGTAGAATACCTGTGAGGAGAATGGTTAATTAATGGAAAACAGAGCAGCCCATCAGGCCGAGGTTCTTAACAGACTTATAAGGACGATTATTCTGATAATCGTTTCTCTTATGCTCTCCGTTCTTTCCGTGTCTTTTGCCGTTCACCATATGAGACTTCAGTTTGAAGAAGAGTTTAAGACTATCTCAGACGATAAGATCGAATCCGTATGCGATGTTGTAAGACGTACGCTCGACGGCGACGAGATCGCGGCTGATCCTCAGACTGCAGCAGTTAAGTATAATGAAGTTCTTTCACTGATGCTCGCGGATGTATCGACACAGTCTTTCAGTGCCGAAAGCTACGGACTTTTCCTGTATTCCGACGGACGTCTGTCTGTGCTGATGAATCACGGACCTGAAGCACCGGAGGCATTTGAGGTAGCAAGCCGCGATATATCAGAGTGGCTTAATGCCGATAATGTTCCTACCACTATAGAAGGTGATAATTCGGAGAGCCTTCTTGTACCTGTTGCTGATTCATCAGGAAGATGTGTCGCGGTATTCGAGTATAAGTGTAACTTCAGCGGACTCAAGACCATGGGTAATGAGTTTGAAGGCAAGATATTGAAGTGTGTAATTATCGCTGTAGCAGCGGGAATATTCGTATATATTGTCCAGCTTATTGTGCCGAAGTTTATTCACAGATCCGGTTCGGGTAAGGGGAGGCAGACTATATGAGCAGAAACTCCGCTGAGATAAGGCGCAGGAAAGAGCGCAGAAGCGTAGCGGCCACTATCGGCTACTGCTTTGTTATAGTTCTTGTCGTTCTTATGGTCATGAGCAATATCCTGACCGATAACTATACGGTTGTTCTCGAGACGGAGAGAGCCGAGTCCATGGAGGCTTTGGCTGTTTCCTGTTCTACAGCTCTCGGTCATTCGAGGATCGTTGAAGGCATGACTTTCCCTCTGCCCGTATATACTTACGGCAAGGACAAGCCTTATATATTCGATATTTATACGAAGGCGGGCAATTCTTTCTTAAGACTTTGTACCACTTCTGATTACAGCGGTAATGAGCAGTATTATCTGTCCGGTGTAGGAGATGAGTATAATAACTGCTTCGAGCTCCAGCATGTCTCGTTTACCAAGAGGACAGATGACGGTGTCGAATATGTATGTGCCATAGCTCCTATTATCTCACCTGAGAATACATCGGCTGGTATCCTTGAAGTAAGAATGCCTTACTCCGATTTTGTTTCTACCGTTAACGGAATGTCATTAAGCTGGATATTCACGATTTTCTCGATCGCTATCGCTATGGCGATAATCATCTACGAGCTTAATCTGTTCGTATCCACATTGTCACGCGGTATATCCGGTAATGTTCCCGTTATCCTGATGTACGGTACTGAAGCGGTATCGTTCCTTTCGTTCTTTGCCGCATTGGGTGCAGTTATGATCCCGGTAGTTATCCCTGATTATATTAAGCAGGCGGGCATAGATCTTAATCTTCCCGGTATTGCGGTACAGGGAATTATCGCAGGCGGACTGCTCCTTTATATTGCAGGTCTGTTCGGCGGATCTATGCTCAGGAAAGAACTCAAGTTTAAGCTTACTTCACGAATTGCTATTGTCGTATCAACTGCTGTCGGTTATATGTTAAGCCTTGTAGCGGGTATCGTTGATCTCATGCCTGTTACGCTCGTGCTTATGCCGTTTATCGGATTCGCATACGGTATGGCGCTCGATTCGCTCCGTGATTACAGGATCAATGCCGGTAAGCTCGGTTATGATGAGTTCTCCGACCGTAAGATCCATATTATTCAGTACTCCGGATATTTCCTCGGCGTATCCGTAGGTGCGGTTATCGCAGGTATCTGCTTCGAGAGATTCGGTCTTCTGGTTGTTAATATCATCAGCGGTGCCATTATGATCCTCGCATGTATCGGCATTATCTACTTCATGAGAGATAACAATCCTCCGAAGGAGATCTATCTGCCTGTTAATAAGTGGCTCGAGCTTGTTTCTGACAAGTATACGGGAAGATTCCTCATGTCTACTTTCTTTACCATGGGCATCCTGTTTACGTTCCTGCTCGGATTCGTTCCCAACTATCTTGAGACGGTCGGAATATCGCTTGCTACATCATCTTTCTACTACCTCGTGGCCGCATTCTTTGCATTGTTTGTGGGATTCATCATCAAGGAAAGACTTGCATATGCGCTTACATCCAGAATGCGTGTAATTATTTCTTCTTTGGCGGCTTTGCTCGGACTTATTCTTTTCGCGCTGATGCCGACAGCTAAGATCCTTGTTGTTACGGTAGCACTTGTAGGTCTCGGCCTCGGTATACACGACTTCTATTATCTGTATGTTCTGTACCTCATCGCGACATCGAGATTCAAGGTTAAGTACAACCTGCGAAAAGCATCCGAGATGTCTTTCCTCGCCGGTATGGTAATTTCTTTGCCTGTATTCCTGTGCGCACTTATCTTTGACGCGAGGATCGTGTTCATAATAGCCTGCGTGCTGTTCTTTATATGTTCCTGCATCTATCCGATGTCGCAGTATTCGGGCAAGATCGATGAAGGTGATCCTGCTCTTAAGCGTAATAAGAAGAGCAAGAAGGCGCCGGAAGCACCCGTACAGCCTCCGGTTACTTATTCGCCCGAGCAGATCATTATTCCTGAGATGCCCGCCGATGCAGATCTTTATGAGCCTGCACCAGGTTCTTCAATCGATATAAACAGCTTCCTTGACGAGATTACAAGTGAAGAGGAAGGAGGCAATAACGATGGATATGTGGAGTGACAAGCTGACAAGAGAGAACTTTGAAGCGTTTTATAACAGTACTGTCGATATGGTCTATTCTTCCACATACGGTATCTGTAAGGAGACTACGCGTACCGAGAATGCCATTGTTAAGGCCTATATCGAGACATATCAGCAGAGAAGCTCGATTAAGGGTGAAGATGTCCTTTATGTATTCGGCGATATCCTTCTTAAGAATGCCGAGGAGATTGTGGAGAAGTATCCTCTGCCCGAGAACCTGAGCTTTGCTCCGAGAACTCTTGATGAGTATACGAGAAACTCGATGCTCGAGAAGATTACGGCTAAGCTTGATTCCACAGGATATAAGGTAGCCGAGTTTATCTCTTACGAGAATAAGAAGGGCAAGCCTTCACGTGCAGTGCAGAAGGTGTTTGATGTATTCCCGGTAACACCTTTGCTTGCCATTCAGCTTATATTACTTGCGATAGTTATCTGGCTTATAAGTACAGTTTCCGTAACGATGATCAATAAGGGTGATACCTCTCTTGATGAGTCGGTAGTATATGAGTCCGTAGATCTTCAGAATAAGTATGTAGCGGTTCTTGATTATTATCCGCTTAATGTAAGATATGCAGTTGCTGCCGAGCCTGCCGCTGAGGACAACGGTGAAGCTTACTATGACGACGGAGAGGCTTATGAGATGCCTCCTGAGGACTATGACCCGTTAGCTCCGGTTATTGCCGAGACTGACCCTGTCGAGCCTTCTGCCACAAGAGGATAATTATTTTGTGACCTGCCTGTATCCTGTTCCGTCTTAATGGACAGGAGGGTAAGAAAATGAAAAACATTACCAAAAAGATAACAGCACTTATGATGGCAACTGCGCTCCTGTCAACAGCATGCGCAAGACAGACTACGCATAGGCAGGAAGTTAACAACCGTAATTCCGATATTGAGTTCAATACTGCAATAGATTATTCCGAACTGGAGCAGTGCTCTTATGAAGAGAATCAGTTCTCTGAAGACTATAATGCATATTCTTTTGAATTGATGTCTCAGGTACTGGCGAATGAAGCCTCTGATTCTAACGTTATGATTTCTCCGGCTTCTATTATGTTTGCTCTTGATATGACTTCCGCGGGTGCAAATGGTGAGACTCTGAGACAGATTGTAGATTTATTCTCTGAAGGAGCCGATCCTTTGGAGCAGCATGCATTCGCCGCGGATATGATGAACCGCATTAATGATTCTGAAGGTGTTGAGTTCAGTTGCGCCAATGCGGTATGGGCTAACGAGACCTTCTTGTCATCCGGCTTTAATCCCGATTATGAAGATTATATTCAGGAATACTTTAATGCCGAGATTAATGAGGAAGCATTCGGACTCTCTACTGTAAGTGAGATCAATGACTGGGTTGATGAGCATACAAGCGGCATGATCGACAAAGTCCTTGATCAGATCAATCCCGAAACTGCAGCTGTACTTGTAAATGCTATTGCTTTCGAAGGTGAGTGGGCATCTCAGTATGAAGACTATGAAGTCAATGAGATGGACTTTACCAATGCCGACGGTCAGACTTCTACAGTTCAGATGCTCTGCCGCACAGAGAATTTCTACTTCGAGAATTCTGAGGCAACAGGCTTCATTAACTACTATGAGGGCGGTCAGTATGCATTCCTCGTAATGCTTCCGACGAATGAGAGCATATCTGCCAATGAGTTCCTTATGAACTTTGACGGTGATGACTATGCTGAATTTGTAAGCAGCAGAACAAATGAGTATGACGTATATACTAGACTTCCCGAGTTTGAGTATGACTACGACACAAATCTCAACGATGTTCTTGAAGCTCTCGGTGTTGAGACAGCTTTCGATGAGGATGACGCTGACTTCAGTGGTATCGCGATCCCTGACAACGGATTAAACCTGTGCATAAGTGATGTTATCCATAAGACACACATCGAGCTCGACCGTAACGGTACAAGAGCGGCTGCAGTTACGGTTGTATTGATGGATGCTGCAGGTTGCCCTATGCCTGATGAGACACAGATTAGAGAAGTTTACTGTGACAGACCTTTCGCATATGCGATCGTTGATACTTCCACAATGAATCCGATCTTCCTCGGCACATATAACGGTTGATGTAATTAAGGGGCGGATATAGAAGAAACGCAAGGCTCAATGCCTTGCGTTTTTTTATGTATCAGTTAACTATGTTCGCACATTCCTCGCCGGCGGTTATCTTCTTTACGTTATCTACCGTTGTCGTTGCGATGTTTTCGAGTGCTTCTCTGGTAAGGAAAGCCTGATGTGAAGTTACGATAACATTCGGCATGGATATAAGTCTGCTTAAAGTGTCGTCGTCGATTATGCTTCCTGAGAGATCTTCATAGAAGTAGCCCGATTCCTCTTCGTAAACGTCGAGGCAGGCGGCTCCGATCTTCTTTGTTTTAATACCTTCGAGCAATGCCTCAGCATCGATAAGCGCGCCTCTTGATGTATTGATGATCACTACACCGGGCTTGATCTTGCCTAATGTACCGAAGTTGAACATATGGAGCGTGTCGTCCGTAAGAGGGCAGTGAAATGAGATGATGTCTGCTTCACGGTAGACGGCATCGAGAGATTTGTATTCTATATCCGGGATATCGGCAGGGAACTTATCATAAGCGATAACCTTCATGCCGAAGCCCTTGCATATATCGATGAATACTCGTCCGATCTTACCCGTACCGATAACACCGACTGTCTTGCCGTAAAGATCGAAGCCCGTAAGTCCCTGAAGAGAGAAGTTGAAGTCACGCGTTCTGATATAGGACTTATGGATCTTACGTGTTGAGGTCATAAGTAAAGCAATTGCATGCTCGGCTACGGCATAAGGCGAGTAGGCGGGAACTCGTACAACAGTTATGCCTTTCTGCTCGGCGTATTTATAATCAACGTTATTAAAGCCTGCACATCTTAAGGCGATTATCTTAACCCCGAGTTCCGCAAGCTGGTCGATGACTTTCGAATTCACAGCGTCATTTACGAAGACGCATACGGCATCGCATCCTTTGGCGAGTATGGCATCATCTTCGTCGAGTCGTGTGTCGTAGAACTTGTAGCGGATTTTTGCTGCCTTAAGCTTGGGTTCGAATACTTCCCGGTCATAGCTCTTGGTGTCAAAGAATGCGATCTTCATGTGTGTGACCTCCTGTGTGTTGATTGTTTTTTATATGTACCAATTGAGAACCGTCCCCAAATGGTTAATTATCCGGGTTGAAGGTGGAGAGGGGATTGGAGTTTACTGCATCCTGCAGCTGTTGCTCGTCGACGTGTGTGTATATCTGGGTAGTCGAAACACTCTGGTGTCCGAGAATCAGCTGAAGATTTCTGATATCGACATGTCCGTACTTATACATAAGCGTAGCTGCGGTATGACGGAGCTTGTGAACCGAGTAGACGCGGGTGTCGATCCCGGCCTGCATCAGAAGGTTCTTAATGATTATCTGTATCATGTCATCGGAGATACGTGTTCCGCGCTTGCTGATGAACATGGCTTTCTGAGCCGATGGCTTGATCTTCATATTAGCCCGCTTGGGAAGCCATTCGGCGATGGCATCAAGACAAGCCTGATTAAGATATATGGTTCTTTCTTTATTACCTTTACCGATAACGGTCAATACAGTCCCGTGAATGTGGTCAAGATCGATGCCGCGAAGCTCCGCAAGACGCAGTCCGCAGTTAAGAAAGAGGGTTAACATACAGTAGTCTCTCTCGTTGTATTCGGAAGGTGACTCATATGCTGCCTTGAGAAGATCCTGACTTTGTTCGAGCGTCAGATATTTCGGAAGTCGTTTGCCGATCTTGGGTGTCTCGATATCGTAAGCGGGATTCTCGTCGATGAGATGCTTCTTTGAGTGACAGAACTTAAAGAAGCTCTTAAGAGAAGCTATATGACGTGCACGGGTGGCATTCGACTGTTTCCTCTCGCGTCCTAAGAATATGAGAAAGACAAGAAGATCGTCGGATGTTACTTTGTTGATATCATCGACAGTTATATCAGATACATCGATCTGTTCGAGGGGAGTGTCCTTCGGCACACGGCCTTTGTCTCGCTTCCAGAACCTGAAGAAATTAACGATGTCATAGGTATATTCCATGATGGTAAGCTCGGATCTTCCCAGAACCGCCAGCATGTAATTTCTGTATTGTTCAAGCACCACAAATGTCATCATAACTTGATTTTAACATATGGCACTTGCAATAAATTTTAACTATGTAATAATTAAATGCAGAAATACTTTGATAATCAAAGGAAATGAATATGGACGAGAAATGGACTAAAGCATTAGACAGACTCGAATCGCGAAGAGAAGCCGTTCAGGCTGCCGGCGGACAGGCACGTATCGACAAGCAGCATGCTTCCGGCAAGCTTACTGCAAGAGAAAGATTGGAAGCTCTGTTCGACGATGACACATTCGTTGAGATCAACGACATGATGACTTCAAGAGCCGTCGACTTCGGCATGGATAAGAAGAGGCTTCCGGGTGACGGTGTTATCACGGGTTACGGTAAGATCCACGGCAGAACTGCTGTGGCATCAAGCCAGGACTTTACGGTTAACGGCGGATCCTTAGGCGAAGTACACGCACAGAAGATAGTTAAGGCTATGGACCTTGCCATGAAGCTTAAGGTTCCTTTCATCTCGATAAATGATTCCGGCGGAGCAAGGATCGAAGAAGGTATAGATTCACTGTCAGGTTACGGCGATATCTTCTACAGAAATACCATGGCTTCAGGTGTTATCCCTCAGATCTCCGTTATCATGGGACCCTGTGCAGGCGGAGCCTGTTATTCTCCCGCGATCTGCGACTACATCTTCATGACGCGCGAGTCTTCCCAGATGTATATCACGGGACCTGCTGTAGTTAAGTCCGTAACGGGCGAAGAGATCTCTGCCAAGGACTTGGGCGGTGCGGCTGTACATGCAGGCACTTCGGGTGTTGCACATTTCGTTTATGATGATGACCTCGACTGCCTTAACGGCGTAAGAAGACTTATAGGTTACTTCCCTCAGAACAATGATGATTACTCTTTGGAAGTTCCCGGAGAAGCGGTAGATGAGTCGGCATCACTTGCTGATATCGTTCCTTCCGATTCGAGAGCTCCTTATGATGTTAAGGATGTTATCAATTCAATCGTTGACCTGGGTTCGTTTATGGAGGTTCAGCAGGATTTCGCCATGAATATCGTTGTAGGCTTCGCAAGGATCGACGGCAAGACCGTGGGTATCGTTGCCAACCAGAGCAACTACATCGCAGGCTCTCTTGAGATCGATTCTTCGGATAAGGCTGCAAGATTCATCCGCTTCTGCGACTGCTTTAATATCCCGCTCGTAACTTTGATCGACGTTCCGGCATTTATGCCCGGCAGAACACAGGAGCACGGCGGCATCATAAGACACGGCGCGAAAATGCTTTATGCGTACTCCGAGGCTACTGTCCCGAAGATCTCCGTCATCATGCGTAAGGCTTACGGCGGCGCTTATATCGCTATGAATTCCAAGGGCCTTGCAGCAGATATCGTTTACGCATGGCCTATCGCTGAGATCGCCGTAATGGGTGCATCGGGTGCTGTCTCCATCATCGGACGTAAAGCTATCGAAGCTGCTGAAGATAAAGACGTCAAGAGAGCAGAGCTTATCGATGAATACAACGACAAGTTCATGAATCCTTATGTAGCTGCCGAGCGCGGTTACGTAGATGCTGTAATCAGACCTGAAGAGACAAGGGAGAAGATCGTTTCCGCACTTGAGCTTCTCGAGGACAAGGACGAGCCATTAATGCCGTACAAGAAGCACGGCAACATCCCACTTTAAGGAGGTAAGTCATGTCAGAAGAATTATCGAGAGAACAGATTGTTGCCATGGCTGCCGCATGTATCTCGGAAGAGCTCGGCACTGAGGTTAAGAATCTTCGTATAAGCAACTTTCATGAGGTTCATAAGACGGGCCTTGCCAAGTACATTGAAGATAACAAGATCAATTACGTTAAGTATCAGTTGGGAGAATAACAAATGAGCAAGTACAAGATCACTATCAACGGTAAAGAATACGAGATGGATGTAGAGCTTATGGACGGCTCTGCACCTGCTGCGAAGGCTCCTGCCAAGGCTTCCAAGCCTGCCGCAGCTGCACCTTCTGTATCAAAGGCTGCACCTGTTGCTGCTGAAGGAGCTACAGTAAGCCCCATGCCCGGTACCATCCTCAAGGTTAATGTTAAGGAAGGCGATACGGTTAAGGCAGGCGACTCTGTTGTTATCCTCGAGGCAATGAAGATGGAAAACGATATCACGGCTCCCAAGGACGGTGTCGTAAAGAAGCTTTTCGTTTCCGAGAAGCAGGCAGTTGCCAAGGGCGAAGCTCTTTTCGAGGTGGAGTAAGAATATGCTGGAGATGCCTTCCAAGAAACTTTGGATAACGGATACCATCCTTCGTGATGCGCACCAGTCCCAGGCTGCCACAAGGATGAAGCTCGAGGACATGCTGCCCGCATGTGAGATCCTCGATAATATGGGCTACTGGTCTATCGAGTGCTGGGGCGGCGCCACTTTCGATGCGTGTATGAGATTCCTTAATGAGGATCCGTGGGAGAGACTTCGAATCCTTCGTAAAGCCATGCCGAAGACAAAGCTTCAGATGCTGCTTCGTGCTCAGAATCTTCTGGGATATAGACATTATGCAGACGACGTTGTAGACAGCTTCTGCAGAAAGTCAGTCGAGAACGGTATCGATGTTGTAAGGATCTTCGATGCGCTTAATGATGTGCGTAACATGGAGATGCCGATGAAGTGCGTCAAGAGGTACGGCGGTACTGTCGAGGCTGCGCTTTCATATACTACAAGTCCCGTGCATAACGAGGAGTACTTTGTTAAGCAGGCGATAACACTCGAGCAGATGGGTGCGGACGTTATCTGCATCAAGGACATGGCCAATCTCCTGCTTCCCGAGCAGGCTTACTCTCTTGTAAGCAAGCTCAAGGAGAACGTGAGTCTTCCTGTACATCTGCATACACATAACACGACCGGTACAGGTTCCATGATCTATTATGCAGCTGCACTTGCAGGTGTTGATATCATCGACTGTGCATTAAGTCCGCTCTCAGGCGGAACGTCACAGCCCTGTACAGAGTCTCTCGTAGCAGCATTTAAGGGTACTCCCAGAGACACAGGACTTGATCTTAAGAATCTTGCCAAGGCTGCGGATCACTTCAAGGGTGTCGCACAGAAGATGCAGGATGAGGGAATTCTTAATCCCAAGGTATTGAGAACCGATCCGAATACTTTGCTCTATCAGGTACCCGGAGGCATGCTCTCGAACCTTCTGTCACAGCTTAAGCAGGCAGGAGCAGAGGATAAGTATGAGGAAGTGCTTGCAGAGGTTCCCGTAGTTCGTAAGGACTTCGGCTACCCGCCGCTCGTAACTCCTACTTCCCAGATCGTAGGTTCACAGGCTGTTCTTAATGTTCTCATGGGCCGCTATAAGAGTTTCACCAAGGAGTCCAAGATGCTCCTGCACGGTGATTACGGCAAGCTCCCGGGTGAGGTTAATGAAGATATCAGAAAGCTCGCTATCGGCGACGAGGCTCCGATCACATGCAGACCGGCAGATCTTCTGAGTAATGAGATGGATAATCTGCGCGAGAGCGTAAAGGATATCGCGAAGTCCGAAGAGGATGTTCTGCTGTGTGCTTTGTTCCCGCAGGTCGCTCCCGAGTTCCTTAAGAAGAGGGACGGGGTTTCTGAAGTAAAAGAGATTACTGTCGACTGGGTGGACTAAAACTTTATATTTATATATAATAGACACGGTCTTTGCTTAAGACCGTGTTTTTTTGTGGGAGAGTAGTGTGTAGACTGGCGTTCCGAATGTCATGTCGGGTCGTGAGTCTACGAGCTACCTCCTAACGAATACAAATCTATTAATCAAGGAGGAATCTTCAATGGAGAAGATTTTCAAGACGACAATTGCCGGCAGAGAATTCACTGTTAAGACAGGTCTTATCGGTCAGTTCGCTAACGGCGCAGCTTTGGTCTCATACGGTGATACTACCGTATTGTCGACAGCAACAGCTTCCAAGCAGCCCAGAGAGGGTATCGACTTTTTCCCTCTTTCCGTAGACTTCGAGGAGAAGATGTATGCAGTAGGTAAGATCCCCGGCGGCTTCCTTAAGAGAGAGGGAAGACCCGGTGAGAAGGCTATCCTTACTTCCCGTGTTATCGACAGACCTATCCGTCCTTTGTTCCCTAAGGACTTAAGAAACGACGTATCTGTCAACAACCTTGTAATGTCTGTTGATCCCGACTGTTCACCTGAGATAGCAGCTATGCTCGGTACATCCATCGCTATCGCAATCTCCGATATCCCGTGGAAGGGACCTATCGGCGGCGTAGTTCTCGGTTTGATCGACGGTAAGACGATCATCAACCCTACACTCGAGCAGAGAGAGAAGAGCCAGATGTACGTTACTCTCGCAGGTACTCTCACAAAGATCTGCATGGTTGAGGCAGGCGCTAACGAAGTACCCGATGACGTAATGCTCAATGCTATCGCTGAGGGTCACGAAGAGATCAAGAAGATCTGTGAGTTCATCAATTCAATCGTAGCCGAGATCGGCAAGCCTAAGTTCACATACGAGTCCGCAGACGTTCCTGAAGAGGTATTTGCAGCTGTTAAGGAGTTCGCATGGGACAAGATGCGTGAGGCTGTTCTTGCAGTAGACAAGGAAGTCAGAGACGCTAAGGTTGATGCTCTTCAGGCTGAGATCGCAGCAATGCTCGAGGAGAAGGAGGAAGGTCTTTCCTCATGGGCTGCAGATGCAGTTTATAAGCTCGAGAAGAAGGTTGTAAGAGATTATCTTTTCCGTGAGCACAAGAGAGTAGACGGAAGAGCTCTTGACGAGATCAGACCTTTATCAGCTGCAGTAGATGTTATCCCTAGAGTTCATGGTTCCGCTTATTTCCAGAGAGGTCAGACACAGGTTATGAATATCTGTACTCTCGCTCCTCTTGCAGAGGCTCAGAAGATGGAGGGTATCGACGAGCAGACAACCAAGAGATACATCCATCACTACAATATGCCCGGTTACTCCACAGGTGAGGCTAAGCCCAGCAGATCTCCCGGAAGAAGAGAAATCGGTCACGGTGCTCTTGCTGAGAGATCCCTCATTCCTGTTCTTCCTTCTGAGGAGGAGTTCCCTTATGCAATCAGAACAGTATCTGAGATCACAATGAGTAACGGTTCCACATCACAGGGTTCCGTATGTGCATCCACACTGTCACTCATGGCTGCAGGCGTTCCGATCAAGAGACCTGTTGCCGGTATTTCTTCAGGTCTTATCGTAAATGAGAACGATGACAATGACTTCCTCGTATTCATGGATATCCAGGGCATCGAGGACTTCTTCGGTGACATGGACTTCAAGGTAGCAGGTACAACAGAAGGTATCACTTCCATTCAGGTTGATATCAAGGTAGAGGGCCTCTCTCTCGATATCATCAGAGAGGCTTTCGCCATGACTCACAAGGGAAGACTTCAGATCATCAATGATGTTATCCTTCCTTGTATTCCCGAGCCTCGTAAGGAGCTTTCTCCTTATGCTCCGAGGATCATCTCCATGCAGATCCCTGTTGATAAGATCCGTGAGGTTATCGGTTCCGGCGGAAAGGTTATCAACAAGATCATTGCTGACACAGGCGCTGACATCAACATCGAGGATGACGGTAAGCTCTATATCTCCACACCTGATATGGAAGCTGCCGACAAGGCTCAGAAGATTATCAACGGTATCATCTCCGATCCCGAAGTAGGTGAGGAGTTCGACGGTGTAGTTACTAGACTTATGGACTTCGGTGCATTCGTTGAGTTCCTGCCCGGTAAGGAAGGTCTCGTACACATCTCCAAGATGGCTTGGAACCGTGTAGAGAAGGTTGAGGACGTTCTCCATGAGGGTGATCAGGTTCACGTTAAGCTCATCGAGATCGACAGCCAGGGAAGACTTAACCTTTCCATCCGTGACTGCCTGCCCAAGCCTGAGGGTTATGTTGAGGAAGAGCCCAGAAGACGTGAGGGCCGTCCCAACAGAGAGAGAAGAAACGGCGGTTTCAACGGCAACAGAAACAGAAGAGATCACGGTGACTTCAAGCCTGAAGACAACGATGACGGTTCTGATCGTAAAGGGAGAAGAATCGAGTTTTGAGACTCTGTTTCATAGGTGACATTGTAGGAAGTTCGGGGAGGAGGGCCCTTAAGGCCGTCCTTCCCGGCTTTTTATCTTCAAACGGGATAGATGTATGTGTGATCAATGCCGAGAACAGCGCTCACGGCTTAGGCTGCAGCGATAAGATCTGTGCAGAACTTAAGTCTCTCGGTGCCGATGTAATTACTCTCGGTAATCATACATTCTCGAATTACGAATTTTTAGGCAAGATCGATAAGCTCGATTATGTCGTTAAGCCCTGTAACGTAAGTAAGTCCTGGAAAGGCAACGATATCGTTACCGTGGAGAAGAACGGACAGAAGTTAGCCGTTATCAACATTCTCGGACAGGTCAATATGATGCCTTCTGCGGATAATCCTTTCGAGGCAGCTGATGAGCTTATATCTGAGATATATGATATGGGCATCAGGTCGATCCTTGTTGATTTCCACTCTGAGACTACAAGCGAGAAGTGCGCCATGGGTTATTACCTGGCAGGCAAGGCTTCCGTTGTTGTCGGAACACATACACATGTGCAGACTTCGGATAACAGGATCCTTGACGGCGGTACCGGATATATCACCGATGTCGGTATGACGGGTTCTGTAGATTCGGTTCTCGGAATGGATATTGATACGTCGATCAGACGCCTTAAAGATAAGATATCGGTCAGATACGAGCCCGCTATGGGTCCTGCCATGATCAACGGCGTTATCGCCGAGATCGATGCAGATGGCCGGTGCACTTCATTTAAGAGGTTTACGGAATATGAATAAGAATAAGTATATGTCGGTTCTGATACTTATAATGCCGCTTCTTCTTGTGGCAGTGGATCAGCTGACCAAATACTATATTGTTAATACTTTCGCACTTCACACGGGAGAAGCTTTTATCAATAACTTCTTCTCGTTCTACTATACACAGAATACTGGAAGCGCATTCTCATTCCTCGCTGATAAGTCCTGGGGAATATATGTGTTAAGCGGAATATCGACTCTTCTTGCAGTTGTTGTCTTCGTTTTCCTTATTAAGTCTGTCAAAGTCAACGAGTATCTTGTTGCATGCTCTCTGTCTTTGCTTTTCGCAGGGGCGATCGGCAATCTCATTGACAGATTCAGACTCCATTACGTAGTTGATTTTATAAGATTCGACTTCGGGTCTTATACTTTCCCGATATTTAATGTTGCTGATATTTGTGCGGTCTTAGGAACATTCATGCTTATCGCGATCATGCTGTTCCTTCCTAAGAGAGTGGAGAAGGTATGGTAAGCGGAATTAAGACAATTAAATCTGATGATACGTGCAGACTTGATGTGCTGATCAGTTCTAAGATCGACTCGTATACGAGATCGTATTTCACGGGCCTGATCGCAGACGGCAAAGTGACTGTAAACGGCAAGACCGTTACCAAAGCGGGCTACAAGGTCGCTCCCGGAGATGAGATTACAGTCGATATCCCCGAGCCTTTGTCAGATGAGACGGTAGCTCAGGATATCCCGCTTGATATCCTTTATGAGGATGATGATCTCATCATTATCAATAAGCCTCAGGGCATGGTAGTTCATCCCGGCGCGGGTCATCATGATCAGACTCTGGTCAATGCGTTGCTTGCTCACTGCGAGGGCAATCTGTCCGATATCAACGGTGTTATAAGACCCGGTATCGTTCACCGCATCGATAAGGATACTTCCGGCGTCATGATGGCGGTTAAGAATAATGACATGCATATCGCGATCTCGGATATGTTGAGCAGACACGAGATCGAGAGAGTATACAGAACTGTCGTATACGGCGTTATCTCCGAGGATGAGGGTACGATCGATGCTCCTATCGGAAGATCAAGCAAGGACAGACGTAAGATGACTGTCGTCGAGGACGGCAAGCCTTCGGTAACTCACTTTAAGGTGGTTAACAGATACAGGGAAGGTACGGATCTCGAGGTTAAGCTTGAGACGGGAAGAACACATCAGATCAGGGCGCACATGACTTACATCGGACACCCCGTCTTCGGCGACCCACTGTACGCTTCGAAAAGAAACTCATACGGACTTGAAGGCCAGTGTCTTCACAGCAAGTCCATAAGATTCGTTCATCCGAGAACGGGTGAGGAGCTGTACTTCGAGACTGAGCTTCCCGAATACTACGAGAAGCTGCTTCAAGGTCTTACACTCCTTTAATATGGTAAAATAAGCCTATGGAAAGCCTGTACGAGCACGACATATTCAAAGACGGCAAGATAAACGGTTATGTTAATAACATCGCCGCTTTCTACGGTTGTACCGCTGAATTCAATGAGACTTCCGTAAAGATCACAGGCGAGAGCATGGCTAAGGTTAATATGGCCCAGGCTGCCATAGAAGAGTTCATTACATCCGACTTCGAGATAATCTATACAACTCCTTCGGGCCGTCAGATCAAGCCTAAGACATTCGGTCAGAAGTATTATGTTGATGCGATCAATAAATCCGAACTTGTTATCTGTTCGGGTCCCGCTGGATCAGGTAAGACTTTCCTCGGAGTTGCGATGGCCGTTAAGGCTTTCAGGTCACATGAGGTATCCAGGATCATACTTACGAGACCTGCTGTTGAGGCAGGTGAGAAGTTAGGTTTCCTTCCCGGTGACATACAGGAGAAAGTAAATCCTTATATGAGACCTATCTACGATGCTCTCGAGGTGCTGCTCGGAGCCGAGCTTTTCGAGAGGTATTACGAGAAAGGTCTTATAGAAGTTTCTCCCCTTGCTTTTATGAGAGGAAGAAACCTTGATGATGCGTTCGTACTTCTTGATGAGGCGCAGAACACTACATGCGAGCAGATGAAGATGTTTCTTACGAGACTCGGTCTTAACTGTAAGGCATGTGTATGCGGTGACTTCACGCAGATCGATCTTCCCAGAGGTATGAAAAGCGGTCTTGCAGATTCGATAAGTGTTTTGGAGAAGGTGGACGGGATCAGTATCGTTGCTCTGGAGAACGACGATATCGTAAGAAATCCGCTTGTACGTAAGATCGTCGCGGCTTATGAGGAGAGGGACAGGTCCGAACAGTATGAATAAGTCTTCTTTTCAGCAGGTTATGACATGCATTCTGAGTATGGTCATTATCGTACTTCTCGTATTTTACGGTTACCGTCCGGTCAGCTATGATCTGTCCGTAGGTTCCGTATCCAACCGCGATATCTATGCGCACAGAAGTTTTGTTGATACGTATCAGACGGAGTACGAGGCCGTAATCGAGAAGAACTCCGTAAGTCCTATTTTTATACGTTCTGAGGAGATATCGCAGCAGAGCATTACGAATGTTGAATTGTTCTACAATATCGTAAGCGAGACGAGATCCCAGAGAATAACCAGATTCGGTACTCCCGCAGATAACTGGGATGAGATCGTATCATCCATGTATGCCCAGCTTAATTCAGAGTTCACGGCTATCCCTGATGAGGGGACGATGGATGTTCTGTTATCGATGTCCTATTCTGCCTTCAATCTGATCATGGATAAGTCTGTATCCATATCAGAGATCATTATGATGGACAACGTAAATACCGATACTTTGTCCACGGCGATCGATTCCAGAGTTGAAGAGTTCAGCCAGAACTATTCAGAGTATTCGACATATTCCGAGACGATGAAGACTGTTCTGAAGTGCATGCTCCGTCCGAATTCCGTATTCGACAGCGACGCGACGGAGGAAGCGGGTGAGAATGCTTATCTTACGGCTCTTAATGCTCCTATTACGGTAGATAAGGGCACCAAGATCATCTCTTCCGGTGATGTTGTTACCGAGCACATGTATCAGTGCCTTGTCGATCTCGAGCTTGTAAGGAACGATACCACGGATCTTCTTATCCTCGTAAGGATCGCGGCTTATATAGTCATTCTGTCTTTGATTACGATAATCTACTTTATCAGGAAAGATTCGGACAGATTCCCGGATATGAGAATCTTCTATATGGTAGTGGTTACGTTTATCCTGCCTATCCTTGCATCCGTATATCTGGCCAAATTAAATGCGCTCATTATCGTTACGCTGTTCTTTACGGCTATCGTTGCCACATATCTCGGTACCAGAGACGGAATTATCCTCTCGGTTATTGAGACCCTTATGATGTGGCCTCTGTATAACTTCGATTCGGAGTTCGTATTCGTTTCCGTTGTAGGCATCATCATTACCGGTACGATCGCGGGTAAGAAGAACCGTTCTTATAACAGTGCGAGTCTGATAGTTGTTCCGGCGATAGCGTGCGTATTGTCCGTTATCAGTTACAATGCGATCTTTGCAACTACATTAAGAAGCTTCATCGAATCAAGTGTATGGACAGGTGTATCGGCTATTCTGTCGATCATTCTTGCGATAGGTCTTATGCCTATAGTCGAGCTGTTCTCCAAGGTGGTATCTCCGGTTAAACTTATCGAGCTGTCACAGCCCGGCAATCCTTTACTGAAGAGATTGTTCCTTGAAGCTCCCGGTACTTACAGCCATTCGATGATGGTCGCATCACTCGCTGATGCCGCTGCGGATGCCATCGGTGCGGATTCATTGTTCTGCCGTGTTGCTTCTTATTTCCATGATATCGGTAAGCTCGAGAATCCTAATTTCTTTACGGAGAATCAGGCTGACGGCTATAACCCGCACGATGATCTTACGGTAACAGACAGTGTTAAGATCATTACCGCGCATACCAAAGACGGAGTTAAGCTCGCACGTAAATATCATCTGCCTGAGTCCTTTGTTAAGATAATCGAAGAGCATCACGGTAATGCTTATCCCGGATACTTCTATTACAAAGCCTGCAAGGAGGCGGAAGAGGCAGGACTGCCGGCGCCTGACGTAAATGAATTCAGATATCAGGGCAATATTCCGAGCTGCAAGGAGTCTGCAGTAATTATGATCGCAGATACCTGTGAGGCTGCCATCAGATCGAATAAGCTCACAGATATAGTTCAGATCGAAGAACTTATAAGAAAGCTTATTAAGGACAAGATCGAGAAGGATCAGCTTAATAATTCAGGACTGTCTTTCGATGATCTCGAGAAGATAATAGTTGCTTTTAAGCAGGTATATGCAGGAACACTTCACGAAAGGATCGCTTATCCTCAATGAGAATAGATATAATCAACGAATGCACAGGTCTTGAAGATTCGAAGATCGAATCATGGAAGCCGTATATAGACAAACTGGCAGAGTCTTTTGAAGCAAGAGGATATGCTGAAGATATTCCTCTTAAGGTGCTCGAATCAGCATATGCCACACTGACTTTTGTCGGAGAAGACGAGATCCGCGAGCTTAATAATGAACAGCGCGGTATCGATAAGGTGACTGATGTTCTGTCTTTCCCGATGCTTGATATGAAGAACGGTAAGCTGAACGATAAGAACTCGGAGATCGATTTCGAGCTTGATGAAGACGGTAATCAGGTTCTTAATCTCGGGGATATTCTCATAAATCCCGACACGGCTTACACCAATGCCGATAATTACGGACACAGTATTGAGCGTGAGGTATTATTCCTTACTGCACACTCCTTGCTGCATCTTGTCGGATACGATCACATAGAGAAGTCTGATGAGAAGATCATGATCAATTCTCAGAAGCAGATGATGAGCGATATCGGACTTGCTGTTGAAGGTGAGGCCTGTGAGGTTACCGATCACATGGATGATAATATCGCTTATCCTGCGGGATCGATCGCGAAGCACTGCGGATATATCTCTATCTTGGGACGTCCTAATGTAGGTAAATCTACATTCATCAATTACATTACGGGAATGAAGGTAGCGATCGTATCTCATAAGCCCCAGACTACGAGAACCAACATCAGATCCATCTATAATACGGATGATTCACAGATCATCTTTACGGATACTCCGGGTGTACATAACCCGAGCAATAAACTCGGTAAGATCATGGTAGGTAATTCGTTCTCGAGCGCGAAGAACGCTGATGCAGTATTGTTTATCGTTGATGGAAGATTCACTGAGCCCGGTGCTGTCGAGAAGAAGCTTCTTGAGCTGTGTAAAGAGAACAACAAAAAGGTTGTTCTCGCAGTAAACAAGTCCGACGATGTGAGCAAGGAGAGTCTTCTTCCGCTTATCACGAATTATTCCGGATTGTATGACTTTGTTGATATCGTTCCTATCTCAGCCAAGACCGGTGATAATGTGGATGTTCTTCTTAATATCCTTTCGGAATTGCTTCCTGAAGGACCGAGACTTTTTGATTCCGAATATATGACGGATCAGTCTGAGAGAACTATATCTGCCGAGCTTATCCGTGAGCAGATCCTCCACTTTGTGGATCAGGAGATCCCCCACGGAACTGCAGTAGAGATTGATTCGTTCGAAGATAAGTATGATGAGAATTCCAAGGATGAATACGACCGCGAGTGTGTTGTAATTAAGGCAACCATTATCTGCGAGAAGGATTCCCATAAGGCTATCATCATCGGTAAGAACGGTCAGATGATCAAGCGTATCGGGACTTCAGCAAGAATCAATATTGAGAGGCTTGTCGGATGTAAGGTCTATCTTGAGCTTTTCGTAAAGGTCAGGGAAGACTGGAAGAACAACGATACTTTGCTTAAGAGCTACGGCTTCAGGTCCGAGGAAGAGAATTAATGTCGTCTGATCCTGAAGTAATCAAAGGGATCATACTTAAAAGCTCCGAATACAAGGAGAAGGACCGGCTGATACGGGTACTTACGCGCGAGAAGGGCATCATCAACATATGTGTCAAAGGCGTTAGCGGCAAATCGTCTCAGAATGCTTTCGCTTCGGTTCCTTTCTCATACTGCGATCTTACCGTGACCGTGAGCCATGGCTTCTATTATCTTAAAGAAGGCAGTGTAATCTCAGGTAATACCGGCATTATGAATTCTATCGAGGCTATGGCGGTTGCAGGCCACATAGCAGAATGTTTAAGCTGGACCGTAATGCAGAGTGATAATGCCCGTGACTGCTATGAACTGACGATATATGCATATTATGCTCTCTCTGTAGATCCCGGGAATTTCCTGTCTGTAATGATCGCATTTAACTGGCGTCTTATGTGGGAGTTGGGGCTTGCTGACCGTGCCGAAACTTGCGTTGTGGATAACAAGCTGGGTAAACGCGCCAGGGATATTCTTGATTATATCGGCGAGAGTCCCGTAAGTAAGATATTTGCTCTGAAGCTGGAGGAGGAAGATATACGGATATTACGAGGGTTTACGCTCGATTATCTTCGCGTTCAGCTTGAGAAAGATATACAGGATCCGATATATAAACTTAATCTGCCGGGCGGTACATAAACGGACGTAAAAGATGTATAATTAATCAAGATCATTTTATAAAAATGAATTGAAAGGATGTTTCGGTTATGGGTTTAGTTGAGAAGACATTCAGTCAGGGTGAAGTAATCATTAAGGAAGGCGACATCGGTAAGAGCTTTTTCCAGATAGTAAAGGGTAAGGCCGGTGTTTATGCTGATTACGGTAAGGCTGATCCTTTCAGAATCGCTGTTCTTGAAGCAGGTGAGTTCTTCGGCGAGATGGCCATAATCGAGGAATATCCCAGAAGTGCTACAGTAGTAGCTATAGGTACTGTAACTGTTATAGAGATTACTGAAGAGGATCTTAATGCATTCTTCAGTGAGAATCCCGAGCAGATTATCGAACTTATGACTCATATCGGTAAGCGCGTTCAGTCCATGACCAAGGATTATGATGATGCCAAGGCTTTACTAAAGCAGCTTAATGGTGCTGAAGAGGGCAAGAAGAAGTCTTTGTTCTCTAAGATCAAGAAGCACATCGATGCATATCAGTCCAATAAGAATCAGCTTACTGATGTCAAAGTTGATCCGTACGGCGAGAAGTTCGAGTCTTTGAAGAGCGACAGAACAGGCAAGACCGAGACATTCACGGCGGGCAAGATCTTCTTTAAGGAAGGTGAGTCCGAGTTCCGTAAGTGTATGTATATTCTGAAGTCAGGATCTGTAGGACTTTACAAGAATTACCGTAAGAGTGATGAAGAGAAGACTTCTGAGATGAATGCGCTTTCCATCTTCGGAGAGATCGGAATGATTACATTTACTCCCAGGTCCTATACTGCAGTTACAGAATCTGATGAGACAGTAGTCGAGATCATTTACAGAGAAGACCTCGAGGATATCTTCCGCGAGAATCCTCTTAAGATCGAACTGATCTTAAGACACCTGTCCAACCGCTTAAGATGCATCACTATTGACTTCCTTAAAGTATGTAAGGAAATAACCGAGAATCACGGCAATTGATAAGTAACGAACAGGTACAATACTTCTTTACCCATTCTGAAGATTCGATATGTATCATATCGTCTACAGGTAAGTTGCTTTATTCCAATCCTGCGGCAGAGAAACTCTTCGGTATCTCTGCCAAGGAGAGCGTAAAGATATGGGAAGCTGTTCCTTATATCGAAGGCAATGATGCCCTTATACAGCTGTTTATCGATTCTATCTTAAGTAAGGTCGATACACATGAAGCCATCGTTGATTACTGGAATAATGAAGGCAAGGTGCGTAATATTCACGTTAAGATGACGCACTTTATGCAGGATCAGTCTGTGTATCTGGTTGTTATCACGGATCTTACTCAGCTGTTCAAGGTTAATTCCGCGCTTATAAGATACACTTCTCCCGACATCGCCGACTATGCCCTTATGACCGCCGAGGGTCAGAAACGGGGAGGGCAGACTAAGAACGTAACTATACTTATGAGTGACTTGCGCGGGTTTACCGCACTCGGAGCGAAGCTTTCTGCAGAAGAACTCATTACAGTTCTTAATCATTATTTCGAGGCGATGGTGGCAGTTATCCAGAAGTATAAAGGTACTGTTATCGAATTCTTAGGAGACGGTATATTTACTGTTTTCGGTGCGCCGAAGGACATCCCGGAGCATGCGACGCTTGCGGTTAAGTGTGCGGTAGAGATGCAGGCAGCCCTAAAGGCAGTCAACGAGTGGAATGAGAAGAATGGGTTTCCGCCGCTTGAGATGGGAGTCGGTATCAATACGGGTAACGCCGTAGTAGGTAATATCGGTTCCGATAAGAAGATGAAATACGGCTGCATGGGGTCTACCGTAAATATTACCGGAAGACTTGAGAGTCTTACTGTCGGCGGTCAGGTGTTTATTACCGATAATACGCGTCAGCAGATCGTGGAGGATCTTCTTACCGTGTCCGAAGGAAGCTTCCTTCCCAAAGGGTCTCCGAATGAACTTAAGTATTGTGAGATCAAGGGGATAGGCGACCTTGTGTTGACGAATGATATGGATGATATCGTCTGGCTGGATAATCCCGACGATAATGAGTATCAGTTCTATCTTCTTGAAGAGAAGACAGTTGGTGTTAATACACTTAAGGGAAGACTTATAAAACTGTCTGACAATAAGAGATTTGCGTTGATGGCGACTGATGCGGAACTTTCTGAGAAGATGAACATAATGCTCCGTCATGAAGAGAAGAGGATCTACGCCAAGGTTATCCGTAAAGAACCTGACGGTTATGTAATCTGCTTTACGTCCATCCAGCAAAACGACTGATTTTTGCCACATTAATTACTTTGACTGTCAAAGTAATTAATGTATATTGTATTCAAACCTGTTAACAAGAGAGATTTAAGCCAGAGGTACATATGGAAACACCTGTATATTACGACAGCATCAAAGAACTTATAACGGCAACATCAACTCAATATAAGGATGACATCGCTTTCCGGGTAAAGATAAAGCCCGGCAAGGAGCCTGAGTATAAGGATTACACATATGCGGACTTCATCGAGAACGTTAATGCTGTAGGTGCTTCATGCTACAACAGAGGCTTCAAGGGCGGAAGGATCGCGATCATAGGACGTAACCAGTATTACTGGGTTGTGGCACATATGGCATGTCTGTTCGGCGGTATTGTGTCTGTCCCGATCGATAAGGAGCTGCCCATCGGTGAGATGGAAGACTCGCTTGTGCGTGCCGAAGTCGATGCGGTTGTATTCGATGTAAAGAACAAAGAGCAGATAGAGCAGATTAAGGCGAACGGACGCACCAAGATCCGTGAGTTCATCTGCATGAATGAGAAGTCTGAGGACTTTATATGTGTGGAAGATCTCATCACTGAAGGACGCGGTCTTTCTGCCGTAGTAAAGCAGGAGTTCATCGACTTTAAGCCCACACCCGAATCCATGGCAATACTGCTGTTTACTTCAGGTACGACGTCTAAGTCCAAGGCAGTAATGCTCTCTAACAAAGGCATCGCGTGCAACGTCGCGGACCTTCTGGTATTCGAGGTTTTTGACGAGCACTCGACCAATATCTGCTTCCTGCCGTTCCATCACATACTGGGTTCCACGGGACTTCTTTTCGCTCTCGCGGACGGCATGCGGAACGTGTTCTCCGACGGTATCCGCTACATCAAGCAGAATCTTTCTGAGTACGGCGTCACGTTCTTCCTCGGAGTCCCCGCGCTTATTGACAAGATGTACGAGACCGTCGAAAAGGGTATCGAGAAGCAGGGGAAGACGAAGACCGTGGAGCGTGCCAAGAAACTCGCGAAGTTCCTTCTGTTTTTCCATATCGATATACGCCGCAAGCTGTTTAAAGAGATCATCGCCCAGATGGGAGGACAGCTTAAGTACATAATCTCCGGAGGTGCTCCGCTGTCTCCTGCGGTTTCCAAGGGTTTTACTGATCTCGGTATCGAGATCTATCAGGGTTACGGTCTTACTGAGACTTCGCCGGTGCTTGCAGCTGAAAACAAGGGACATATCCGTGCGGGTTCCATCGGACGCCCGCTGCCTGCGGTTCAGGTCGAGTTCCGTGATAAGGATGAGGACGGAATGGGTGAGCTTTGTGCCAAGGCTCCTAATGTAATGCTCGGCTACTACAATAACGAAGAGTTAACGAATGAGGTTATCGAGGACGGCTGGTTCCATACCGGTGACCTGGGATATATGGACAAAGACGGATATATCTTCTTAACGGGCAGAAAGAAGGACATGATCGTTCTTAAGAACGGTAAGAAGGCTTTCCCTGAGGAGATCGAGATCCTTCTTAATAAGATCCCGGGTGTAATGGATTCGTTTGTATTCGGTGAACCGATTGACGGCGATTGGACGGATCTTCGCATCGCAGTTCAGGTGCAGTATTCTGCTAAAGAGATTAAGGAACTGTATGGAGCGGATACACAGGAGCAGATTCATGATGCATTGTGGGAGAAGATCAAGGAAGTCAATCAGACGATCCCTCACTATAAGAGAGTCACGGATCTGTATCTTACTGAAGAACCTTTTATCAAGACGACTTCGCTTAAGATCAAGCGTAAGGAACAGATCAAGAGGGTTCTGGATATTAATTAATACATGGAGTAATTATGGAAGAATTTATTGTTCTTGATGATACATATTTAAATCAGATGGCATTGCTGTACAAAAATGCTTTCAGAGGTGAGCCTTGGAACGATGACTGGAGTGATGAAGCTCAGTTGTTCGAATACATAAAAGAGATATCGAAGAACTTTAATGCGCTTAATTTCGGACTGTTGATTGATGGTAAGCTTGCTGCTATGTCAGTCGGTATGATACGTCACTGGTGGGAGGGCACTAACTACAATATTGAAGAGTTCTGCGTCTCCCCGGAACTGCAGGGACAGGGCGTGGGCTCAAGGTTTATGAAGATAATCGAAGATGATATACTTAACCGTGGTTTGTGCGGTATATACCTGCAGACCGATTCGGATAAGCCGTCTTACAGATTCTATAAGAAGAACGAATTCGGCGAACTCGATAAACATGTAAGTTTCTATAAGAAAGTAAGGAAATGATTTATGAAGTGTCTGTCTGCTGTTAATTCTTCCTCAACCTGGTATTCCGACGTTCAGTCGGGATCTGCTTATGCATCCGCTGTTATATGGGCGATCCAGTGGAATATCATGAGCACCAGAGGTCCGGGACTTATCTATCCTCACGGAAGAGTATCACGAACAGAGCTTAATTCCATGATCAACAACATGGTTGGCATGAACTGACGTTAATACGTTTCGCTATGAAAATCGGAATAATAGGTTACGGCAGCATGGGCAAGATGCTGCTTTGGAAATTCTCGGAAGCAGGCTTTGGTAAAGAAGATCTGTATGTATCTAACAGAACGCCCGAAAAACTTGAAGAAGCATGTGACATCGCTTGTATATGCGTAAGTGAAGATCTCGCTTCAAAGTGCGATGTTGTCTTTGTTTGTGTTCGTCCATCCGATCTTAAGGATGTTCTGCAGCAGATCGCTCCCGTAATTAGTGCGGATGCTTTGCTTGTAACGCTTAACGGAAGCGTTACTTTCGAACTCATAAACAGCGTTATTGATCACAAGACTGCGAAGGTTATCCCGAGTCTTACGGCCGAGATCGACAGGTCGCAGACCATCGTCTGCTATAACGATGCCGTTAATGATGGAGATAAAGAGAACCTCAGAAAACTTCTTCGTAATATAGGCGAAGTTATCGAGCTTCCCGAGAATGAAGTAGGTATGGGATCTGAACTTGTAAGCTGCATGCCGGGCTTCATCGCTTCGATATTCGATGTTATATGTGAATCTGCAGGTAAGCATACAGATATCCCCCGCGATCAGATAGTAAAGATGGTTCTTAATACCGTAAGTGCCACGGGCGATCTTATGCTGAAGAAAGATATGTCTTTCGCACAGACTGTTGAACGTGTGGCTACCAAAGGCGGCATCACCGAAGAGGGGACGAAAGTTATTTATGAGGAGTTCCCGGAGACTGCGGATAAGCTTTTCGAGAAGACACTTGAGAAGAGAAAAGCAACTGCCGAGAAGACGGCAGAACAGTTCAAATCTTAAGTCAGATCTTCCAGTTATCGGGATATAAAGACATGTATTCGGGATTATCCAGTCTCTCGTCGATAAGAAGCGCGAATCCCGTATCTTCTTCGGTTCTGATTACACGGCCAACGGCCTGAAGGACTTTCTCCCATCCCGGGAATCTGTAAGCGAAGGCGAATCCGTCGCCGAACTTCTCCATATAGTAGTTCGACAGTATCTGACGCTCGGGCGTGATCTTCGGTAATCCGACACCGACGATAATTACTCCTGATAATTTCTCTCCTGTAAGATCGATTCCTTCTCCGAAATGGCCTCCGAGCACCGCGAATCCGACCAGCAGACCGTTATACGGAGCATCGAATGAATACAGATAATCATTCTTCTCGATCTCGGTCATTGAAGGCTTCTGCTTTATTATCTTAAGGTCGGAGCGCTCCTTGAGCATCTTCTCCACGGCAGAACTTAACATATCAAGATATTCGAACGAAGGCAGGAATACCATGTAATTGCCGTGCCTGTCCTTGAGTTCTTCATATATCCTGTGCGCGAGGTCGGGCAGCGTCTGCTTACGGTATTTATATGAAGTGTTGATCGACGAATCTATCATTATCTCGAGATTCTCGGAAGGAAAAGGAGATGCGAGCTCGATATGGCGTGCACTCTCGCAGTTCTTGCCTACGATTACATTGCGGTAGTATTCATACGGGGACAGCGTCGCGGAGAAGAAGACTGCAGGATAGATGTTTTCGATACGTGATCTTATCTTCTCGGATGCGTCAAGGCAAACGAGACTTATAGTTACGTCGCCGTTCTCAAGGCTGAATGTCGTGATGTAATTCTCATCGTATTCCATCTCGAATACCGTAAGGAAGAATCTTACCTCGAAGAAGTATTCGAGCGCCGTATCTCTGATCTCACCTGATTCGAGCAGGTCTATGAGCGGCATAAGAAGGCGTATCGATCTCCAAAGCATTGTGTACAGATTAAGCGTTCGCTTAACCGTTCCTTCGAAGTCAGTGGTGCGGAGTGTGTCTTTCTCTGCGATGTTCTCAAGGGCAGCCATGGCGGACTGTCCGGAGGTAAGAAGTTCTCTTATCTTCCCGCAGTAGTTCTGCGCCTGTGCGATGAAGCCCTCGGTCCTGGGATCGCGTCCCGAGAATGCTTTCTGCATGCGGTCTATAAGAGACTTTGAGATTGAAGCCGAGAACATGGTCCTTGATCTGTCGACCATATTATGAGCCTCATCTATGAGGATCGCGTTACGCCAGGATTCCTCGCCTCCGAATGCTCTAATCAGCGACACGCGCGGATCAAATGCATGATTATAATCTCCGATGACCACCGTGCAGTAATTCATCGCATCAAGACTTAATTCGTGCGGGCAAAGCCTGTACTTAAGTGCTGTTGCTGAAATGAGCTCCGGGGTCAGCTCGTCGTGTGTAAGTATCTCGGAAAGAGCCGGTATCAAGCGGTTATAGTAGCCTTCTGCGTAGATGCAGCCCTTTGTGTCGCATTTTCTGTGCAGAAAACACATCTGCTCCTTCGACTTTAATGTGATCGACCTTATAAGAAGCCCCTTCTTACGCATGTCGTTAACGGCTTTTGCTGCAACGACGCGCGTCTGAGTCTTTGCCGTAAGGTAGAATATCTTGTCGTATTTATTGCGAAGCAGCCCCTTTACGGCAGGGTAGAGCACGCTTATGGTCTTGCCGGTACCCGTCGGCGCCAGTGCGAAAAGTATCTCATCGGTCGACAGACTCTGAAGGACACTTTTCATAAGCTCCTTCTGACCGTTTCTTATGTGCTCATAAGGGAATGTCATCTCGCGTACGCTCTTATAAAGGTTCTCGTCATATTTAAGGAGCTTCTTTACGAACTCGATGTAGGCGAGGGCATGATCCTCATAGATGACAAGAGAATCGGCACGCGTAATCATCTCTGTCTTCTCGACGGCTTCGAGGGACGTGATATTTACATACCTTAAGGTGATGTTCATCTCGTTAAGATCGGGGTTATCGAGAAAATACAGGGCAGAGTAAATCTTAAGCTGCGCCTCGTGGTCCGTGTGGCGTATCTTCTCGTATTGGGTCTTGCCGGAGTTAAACGACTTTATCTCAATGATGTGGGGAAGACCTTCCGCGTCCTTCTCGAAAAGGATGTCCGCGCGCCCCCTGATCTCAAGATCTATGGAATCATTCCCGTCTTCGTGCACATAGATATGTGACAGGCTGTGTTCGGTCTCGAAAGCATCTCCGTACTGCTTCTTAAGGTCGGCAAAGATCCTCTTGTGCAGCATCGTTCCTTCGATACCGGAAACGGAATCAAATGAGCCTGAAGAAGACAGATTACCCGTCCTTGAGACGAATCTTGCGAGTGATGTTACGGATACGCTTATAGAATGCATAACAACATTTTACCACTTCGGAATAAACCCTTATTATTTAATATAAATAGTGATATGATAGTCACGGAGTATAAATACAGGAGTAATTCACGGATTATGGCATATCCTATGTTGGAAAGCCCGATAGGTGCTTTCTATTATTATGACGGACAGTTTATATCAGCGGACAGTGAGCAGGCATCTGCGTTGAAGACGCCTACTGATGAAGTAACTTACTATGAGACTTTACGCGTTAAGCAGGGAGTATCTTTATTCTTCGAAGATCATCTTAACAGACTTAAGAAGTCCGTTGCAGGTATCGAAGCATTCGATGTTGATATTGATGATATTCACGACAAGAGTAATGCTTTCCTTTCCGAATTTGATCCTGACTTCGACGGATCTTTAAGGATCGTACTTACGAAGAATCATCTTCTAATTCACGCATGCGAGGCGAATATACCCGGGAACGAGCTTTTCGAGCAGGGTATAAATACGCTGACATTAAAGTGGGAGCGTGTAGCGCCTAATATCAAAGTGTTCCGCGGAGACTACAAGGCTGCTGTGGCGGCTAAGTTCTCAGAGGAGAATGCGCACGGCAAGCCGTACGAGCTTCTGCTTACGGATAACGAAGGCAGACTTTATGAGGGTTCCAAGTCGAACCTGTTCGTGATCAAAGACGGCGTTGTATATTCGGCTCCGGACGACAAGATCCTCCTCGGCATCACGAGAAACCGTGTTATGAGAGCTCTCGAGGCTTCAGGTGCCGAGCTTAAGATCGGAATGTTTACTATGGATGAGATCGTACAGGACAAGGATGCTGCGGTGTTCGTATCGAGCACGCCTTTTGATATCCTGCCTGTTAAGTACATCGACGGATATGAATTGAATTCCGAGCACAATGAGCTCCTTAAGAGCATTCAATCAAGTTATCAACGCATTGCCGATGAATATATCGCATCGGCAAAACGCTAATTTATATATTACGGAGGCACATATATGGACACAAGAAGCGGTAAGGTATCGGTAACTACCGAGAACATTTTTCCTGTAATAAGGCAGTGGCTTTATTCCGATCAGGATATCTTCGTAAGAGAGCTTGTCTCTAACTGCGCGGATGCAGTTGCCAAGCTTCGAAGACTTAATGAATTGGGCGAGTTTAAGCTTGCCGAGGGCGAAGAGTACAAGATCAACGTTATCTACGATGACGACAAGAAGACGCTCGTATTCGAGGATAACGGTATCGGTATGACCGCCGAGGAGATCGACAAGTATATTAACCAGATCGCTTTCTCGGGAGCACTCGACTTCGTTACAAAGTATCAGGAGCAGTCTACTGACAAGTCCGGCATCATCGGACACTTCGGTCTCGGTTTCTATTCTGCATTCATGGTCGCAGATAAGGTTCAGATCGATACATTGAGCTTCCAGGACGGTGCCGAGGCTGTATGCTGGACCTCCGAGGACGGCATGGAGTTCACGGTAAGCTCGTCCGAGAGAGCCACAAGAGGAACTGCCATCACACTTACTCTCTCTGAAGAAGCACAGAAGATCTTCGATGCGGCTACACTCCGCATGACTTTGCGCAAGTACTGCTCTTTCGTACCCGTAGACATCTTCTTTATCGACGTTAAGGCTGACAGACTTCATGAGGAAGCAGAGGAGAAACGAAAGAAGGAAGCCGAGGAGAAGGGCGAGGAGTTCAAGCCTTCAGATATCTCTTATGCTCCTATCAATAACAAGGCTCCGCTGTGGCTTAAGAAGCCTTCCGAGTGCACTGACGAAGAGTATATCTCTTTCTATCACAGCGTATTTAATGACGGTTATGATCCGTTGTTCTGGATCCACCTTAATATGGATTATCCGTTCACTTTGCAGGGTATCCTGTATTTCCCGAAGACAGATAATATCTATCAGTCACTTGAGGGACGTATCAAGATCTACAACCATCAGGTGTTCGTAGCAGATAATATCGAGGAGATCATCCCTGATTTCCTGTTCCTGCTCCAGGGATGCCTTGACTGCTCAGATCTTCCTCTTAATGTATCAAGATCTGCACTGCAGCAGGATGAGTATGTTAAGAAGCTTTCCGGACACATCATCAAGAAGGTATCCGATAAGCTTAATGAGCTGTTCAAGAACGACCGTGAGTCTTATGAGAAGTACTGGTCCGATATCTCCGTATTCGTTAAGTACGGCATGATGAAGGAAGAGAAGTTCTACGACAAGGTTAACGGCATCTGCCTGTTCAAGACTGTTGACGATAAGCACCTTACTATGGAGGAGCTTACTTCCGAGAAGAAGCAGGTAAGATACACGAACGATAAGGTAGCTCAGGCAGCTTATGTCGAGATGGCGCAAAAAGACGGCTTCGACGTTATCGTTCTCGATGAGGAGATCGACGATAACTTCATCTCGTTCCTCGAGTACAAGTATCAGGATTTAAGATTCAAGAGAGTCGATGCCGATCTGACCGGTGAAGACAGTGATGACGAGACAAGAAACAAGATTCGTGACTTCTTCCGTGCAGCACTCGGTGATGAGAAGCTCGAAGTAAGTGCCAAGGCTTTGGGCGCTGAATCGATGCCTGCTCTTATCATGGAATCCGAGCAGAACAGACGTATGCAGGACATGAGAAAGCAGTACGAGAAGATGAATGCCATGAATAAGGCGGCAGGACAGGAGCCTTTGAACCTCGATGAACTTTTCCCTGTAAAAACAGAGCTTGTAGTTAATACCGACAGCCCGCTTATCGGTAAGCTGCGCGCTCTCGAGTCTATGGGTACGAAGAAGGAAGAGACTGACAGACTTGCTCAGCACATATATGATCAGGCTAAGCTTGCCCACGGCACTCTCGACAGCGAAGGATTGTCAAGATTCCTTAAGTATAATAATGAATTGTTGGCAAAGTCAGCCGATAACTTCTGATATAATTTACGAGTAAAATTTATAAAGGGGATAAAACAATGTCCGTAAGAAGAATCCTTTCCGAGAAGAAGTCAGAATTTGCAGTTGAAGCCAAAGGCATTTTGCATGATGTCTGTGCCGATCTTGATATCTCGACTTTGACTGATGTACGTGTCATCAACAGATATGACGTATCGGGTATTACCGATGAGGAGTATGAGCAGGCTAAGACAGTAGTCTTCTCAGAGCCTCCCGTTGATAATGTCTTCGACGAGACGATCGATTTGTCAGACAGCTGTTTTGTTCTTAATATCGAGTCTTTGCCCGGTCAGTATGATCAGCGTGCAGACTCCGCAGCACAGTGCATTCAGTTCCTTACACAGAAGGAAAGACCTATCGTTAAGACTGCCAAGGTAGTTGCTTTCTTCGGTTCGCTTACAGAGGATCAGAAGGCTGCGATCAAGAAGTATCTTATCAACCCCGTAGAGTGCCGTGAGGCTGCTTCCGAGAAGCCCGAGACACTCGAGGATAAGTATGAGATCCCTACAACGGTAGAGACTATCAACGACTTCACGGATCTTGATGATGCAGGACTTGAGGCATTGAGAAGCTCCATGGGACTTGCAATGAGCTTTGCCGATATCAAGTTCACACAGGATTACTTCAAGACATTGAAGAGAAATCCCACGGTTACTGAGATCAGAGTTCTCGATACTTACTGGTCCGACCACTGCAGACATACAACATTTAATACAGAGCTTACGGATGTAAGATTCGACGGCGATGACGAGCTCACAGCCGAGATCAAGAAGACTTACGAAGAGTACCTCGAGAGCCGCAAGGATATCTACGGCGAGAGGATCAGCAAGAAGCATATCTGTCTTATGGATATCGCTACTATGGCTGCACGTAAGCTTAAGAAGGACGGCAAGCTCGATGACCTCGATGAGTCCGAGGAGATCAATGCATGTTCCATCAAGGTCAGGATCAAGGTTGACGGTGAGGATCAGGACTATATCTTCATGTTCAAGAATGAGACTCATAACCATCCTACAGAGATCGAGCCTTTCGGCGGTGCTGCTACATGTTTGGGCGGCGCCATCAGAGATCCGCTCTCAGGAAGATCATATGTATATCAGGCAATGCGTGTAACAGGTGCCGGTGATCCGACTGTTCCCGTATCCTTGACACTTGAGGGTAAGCTGTCCCAGAAGAAGATCGTAAGAACTGCTGCAGCCGGCTACTCTTCATACGGTAACCAGATCGGTCTTGCCACAGGTCAGGTAGATGAGATCTATCACCCCGGCTATGTTGCCAAGAGAATGGAGATCGGTGCCGTTGTAGGTGCTGCTCCTGCAAGTAATATCGTAAGAGAAAGGCCTCAGGCAGGCGACATTATCGTGCTTCTCGGCGGCAGAACGGGAAGAGACGGTATCGGCGGTGCTACAGGTTCTTCCAAGGCTCACAATACGGCTTCCGTAGTAACATGCGGATCCGAGGTTCAGAAGGGTAATCCTCCTACGGAAAGAAAGCTTCAGAGACTGTTCAGAAATCCTGAAGTAACCAAGCTTATCATCAGATGTAATGACTTCGGTGCAGGCGGTGTATCCGTTGCCATCGGTGAGCTTGCAGACGGTCTTGAGATCGATCTTGATAAGGTTCCCAAGAAGTATGACGGTCTTGACGGAACTGAGATCGCCATCTCCGAGTCTCAGGAGAGAATGGCGGTTGTAGTTCATCCTCAGGATCTTGATAAGTTCATGGAGTATGCACAGATCGAGAACCTCGAGGCTACCGTTGTAGCGAAGGTAACCGAAGAGCCCGTTATGAAGATGACCTGGAACGGCAATACCATCGTTAATATCGCACGTGAGTTCATCGATACTAACGGCGCTAAGCAGTATACACAGGTAGAGGTTACGGCTCCCAAGATGGATGAGTCTTATATCGATACACCTCTTCCTTCGTTCGTTAAGGGTGACTTCGGCAAGTCTTTGACCGGTGCGCTGTCTTCTCTTGAGGGATGCTCCAGACTCGGTCTAACACAGAGATTTGACTCCACTATCGGTGCTGCAACTGTAGTAATGCCTTTCGGCGGTGCTTATCAGAATTCACCTGAGGAAGGTATGGCTGCCAAGATCCCGCTCGATCACGGTACAACACATGACTGTTCCGTAATGACATACGGCTTCGATCCTTACTTCACAGAGTGGAATCCTTATGCAGGTTCTTATCATGCAGTTGTAGAGTCTTTGCTCAAGATCGCATGTATGGGTGTCGATCCTCTTAAGGCAAGACTTACTTTCCAGGAGTATTTCGAGAGAATGGGTGAACCCACTACATGGGGCAAGCCTTTCCAGGCGCTGCTCGGTGCTTACCAGGCACAGCTCGACTTCGGTACTGCTGCCATCGGCGGTAAGGACTCCATGAGCGGTACTTTCAATGACATTCACGTACCTCCGACGCTCGTTTCCTTTGCAGTCGGTATGACTACTACGGATAAGGTGATCACGGCTACACTTAAGGCAGCAGGTCAGAAGCTGTATCTCATCAAGTGTGCACGTAACGGCAAGGGCTACTACAAGAAGGACCATGTGCTCCGTGTATTCAAGGCTATTAAGGAGCTTCAGGCACGAAAAGAGCTTAAGAACGCTGCTGTAGTTAGAGGCGCAGGTGTTGCGGCAAGAGTTGCACAGATGTGCTTCGGTAATGCACTCGGATTTGACTTCGATTCCGGCATTACTGAAGAGGAACTCTTCTCCAGAACATTCGGTGCAGTTATCGTTGCTATCCCGAACGATGCCAATGCCGTAGATAAGGTAAAGATGGCAGGCGGTAAGCTTCTCGGTGTAACAACGGATAAGCCTGTATTCACATACAACGGACAGGAAGTTGCTGCAGGCGCTGCCGCTATCAGCTTCGAAGGCAAGCTCGAGAGGATCTTCCCGACATTTGCTTCTGAAGCAAACATGAAGATCAATGCCGCACCTTACAGCACGAACAAGCAGTTCAAGGCTGCTCCGGGCGTTCTTAAGGGTGCTAAGCCGAAGGTTATCATTCCCGTATTCCCGGGAACAAACTGCGAGATCGATACAGCAAGAGCTTTCGAGAAGGCAGGTGCCGATCCTTCTGTATTCGTAATCAGAAACAGAACTTCCGAGGCTATCACAGAGTCACTGAAGACACTTGCTTCCAAGATCAATGAGAGCAATATCATCATGCTTCCGGGCGGATTCTCAGCAGGTGACGAGCCTGAAGGTTCAGCTAAGTTCCTTGCGGCTGCGTTCAGAAATCAGTATGTAACCGAAGCTGTAAGAGATCTACTGTTCAACAGAGACGGTCTAATGCTCGGTATCTGCAACGGTTTCCAGGCTTTGATCAAGCTCGGTCTCGTTCCTTACGGCGATATCAAGGAGCTCTCCGATGCCGATCCTACATTGACATTCAATAACATCGGCCGTCACCAGAGCTCTTATGTAAGCACAGTAGTTATGAGTAACAACAGCCCCTGGCTTTCCAAGGTACAGGTCGGTGATATTCATATGATCCCTGTATCACACGGTGAGGGAAGATTCGTAGCATCACACGATATCATTAAGGACTTGGCTTCCAAGGGCCAGATCGCTACATGTTATGTAGACGATCAGGGCGTTCCTTCCGCTACTACGGACTTTAACCCTAACGGTTCCGACTGTGCTATCGAGGGTATCCTTTCACCTGACGGAAGAGTCTTCGGTAAGATGGGACACTCCGAGCGTTACGATACGGATCTGTCGCTTAATATTCCGGGATCAAAGGATCAGAAGATCTTCGAGTCCGGTGTCGCTTACTTCCTGTAATCGATGATAAAAGAACGCGTAGCGTCATATATGTCAAATGGTTTCTTGCCCGAATCAAAGTTCGGGCAGAACTTTTTGATTGATGAAGATATTATCGGCAATATTATCGACCTGTGCGGTATAGAAGAAGGTGATAAGGTCCTTGAGATCGGTCCCGGACTCGGAAGTTTATCTGTATTTCTATCAGACAAGACTTCTGATCTTACACTGATCGAGATCGATAAGAGACTGGCTTCTTTCCTTGAAGCAGATGATAAGATCAGCGCGGCTGTGATCTCCGAGGATTTTCTTAAATTGAAGGATTACGGTGCATCCGATATTGATGTTGTTGTAAGTAATCTCCCGTATTATGTTATGACGGATATCATGAAGAAGCTTTTCGCCGAGTGTGTTAATGCAAGGAAGATGGTCTTCATGGTGGAGAAGGATGCTCTTGCAAGGATTCTCGCTCCCGTCGGAACCAAGCAGTACGGTCCTTTGGCCGTTCTTTGCAGCCTGTACGGAGATACAAAAGTCGAATTCGACGTTCCGCGTAACTGTTTCGTGCCTGCTCCCAATACTACATCGAGTGTAATTAGTCTTACCAAAGACGATCTTATCCTGCCGGACGGATTTGTTAAGTTCATTAACAGATGCTTTGCCCAGAGACGCAAGAAGCTGGTTAATAATGTCAAGGAAGTATCCGGAATTCTTGCGCAATTCGGTCTTGATCCACAGGTAAGAGCCGAGCAGATCGAGCCTCATACGTTTTATGAGCTTTATAATGCTATAATAGGAGCCAGTGTATAAGGCTTAAGAGGTGAAAGATGAAGAAATCGTCCCAGAGCATAATGAGCAAGTATTCGGATAAACCTGCAAAGAAGAAGTCTTCCTCTAAGACTTCTGCAGAAGATCTTCCGCTCATGGCAAATTACGAACAAAGATACAAAGGGATGAGTAAAGAAGTCACCAAGGAGCAGCCTAAGCCGACTCTTGATGAGAAGATAGCCAAGCGTGAAAGACTTAAGTCTCCGAAGAAAGAAGAAACTTCGGCTTCCAAGAAGGTATCTGTCGAGATCAACGGCAATCTTTATCTGCTCGGATGTACCGAGAATATAAGCGAAGCCCGTATCAGAAAGATCGCGGCTCTGACAAATGAGATACTTAATGAGACCAAAGAGAATAATCCCGGTCTTTCCAATTCCAAGATAAATGCGCTTGCTTTGATCGATGCATGCGACAGGATCCTTACATTGAAGGATGAGAATTCCAATTATAAGACTGAACTTATGTATTACCAGCAGAAGGTGAATATCGAGGAAGAGAAAGACAGACCCGAACCTACACCGATGGAGCTGCTTGCTAATGAGACAGAAGATTGAACTTCTTGCACCCGCAGGAAATAAAGAGATATTCATAAAAGCGATTGACGCGGGAGCCGATGCGGTCTACTGCGGTATTGATGTTTATAATGCCAGGATGAATGCATCCAATCTTACGATGGATGACCTGACGGAATGCTGTGCGTATGCACATGAGAGATCATCGTATGTGCATTTGACGCTTAATACTCTCGTTAATGATACCGAGCTTGAGCAGGCTGTCGAAGTAGCCCGTGATGCCTATAATGCAGGTGTTGATGCCATTCTTGTTCAGGACACCGGACTTGCTGTTAAGATTCGTGAGAAGTATCCGTCGATCCCTCTTCATGCTTCCACACAGATGAATGTCTTTGATTCGGACAAGCTTAAGGCATTAAAGGGAAGAGGATTTGAGCGAGTAGTACTTCCACGTGAGCTGACATTAAAGGAGATCTCAGACAGAACGCTTATCGCATCCAAGATGGGAATCGAGACAGAAGTATTCGTTCACGGAGCGGTATGTATCTGTACTTCAGGTCTTTGTCTGTTCTCTGCGATGAATAAGAGCGGAACCAGATCCGGAAATCGCGGATTATGCGCGCAGCCTTGCAGACAGATGTACGAATTAAGCAATAACGGAAAGATATTATCTTCCGGTCATTTGATCTCACCCAAGGACAGAAGCGCGGTAAGATTCATCCCCGATTTGATCGAAGCGGGTGTTTCCTCCGTAAAGATAGAGGGAAGAATGAGAGATGCCGATTATGTTGTCGCTGCTGTTAAGGCCTACAGAAAAGTAATCGATGCTTATTATGACGGTTCTTTGGATGAAGAAATGCTTGAGAAGGTTGAACGCGAGCTGCTTGTGAATTTCAACCGAGGAGGAAGCTTCACTACTCAGGATCTGACCGGCAAAAAAGACAGCAACATCCTCTCGGGTGATTATGTCGGCAAATTCGGCCTCAGAATAGGCAAAATTACGCTTCGTGACTGTAAAGAGGGTACGGTAACTATCAGGCCCGTTAAGGACGCTGTAGAGCCTTCCAAGGGCGATTATCTTTCGCTTCGCGATAAGAAGGGAGAGATCAAGTCTTTCCCTGTCGGAAAAGTATCACAGTTTAAAGGTAATTTCGTAGTAAAGGGGCTGCATCCGTCTTCGATCAAGGAACTGCCTGATGATGTATCCGTATATCTTATGAATCATACATTCGATGATGATACGGGTGTGCGTAAGACTCATATCGATATCTTCTTCGATTCGTCTGAAGAAGGTGTTATCAAGGCTTCTGCAAGAGTTACTGAAGGACCTTTACAGGATGTATTTGCAGAAGACGAATTGTCTTATGTAAATGAGGGAAGAAGCCCCATCAACAGTTCGCGTCTCGAAGAGCAGCTTCGTAAGACCGGAAATACTGCATATGCGGTAGATAATGTATATCTTTCCTGGTCCGAAGAAGTAAGCTGTTCGATCAAGGATATCAATGAATTGCGCCGCGGACTTCTCGAGATGTTATCTTCCGAGATCCTTTCCGAGACTTCGCACGTAGCGGTTGAAGAATTCAGTATCGGCGATATGTCTGCCGCTCCTTCATGTGAATCCGGCAGTGTAAGTACATTAAGGTATTATCCTTCTGTTTCTTTGATCGGTGAAGAAGTTCCCGAAGCCGATATATATGCATTCAGCGCTTATGATTATCTTGTTCCGAATAACAGGAAGAAGATCGATGCTTTAATCTCTGAAACAGGTAAGGAATTAAGACTCGTTCTGCCTGATTTCTGCCATGACGACCAGAAGTCACGCTTCAGTGATATCAAGGGGATCAAGTTCATTCCGACTGCAGGATCAAATATCTACAACACTGAGTCTTTGAAGGAAGAACTGAAGCGTAACGGAGAAGCATTTATCTCCTACGAAGTCGATCCTTCAGATGCGCTCGATATGATAAGCAATGCTGCGGGAAGCGGAGATATCTATCTTCACTGCGGAGGGCAGATCCCGTGGATGCAGTCTGATTTCTGTCCCGTAGGAAGAAATGCACCCGGTTGCTCGGCATGCAAGGGAAGAGGAGTCTTCACTTTGACACAGGAGACGGGAACCGTTACGAAGGTTGTGACGCATCCTTCTGACTGCACATGTACGATCTACGGACCCGCGAAAAACATTTTCGACGATGCTGCCGCGAACGAAGCCGCAGCCTCAGGATACAACGTAATCAAGTGTTATACGGAGGTATAAGATGGAAAGAATAAAGCTGCCGATGGAAAAATGCAGAGATAATGCAGTTGCACCTACTTACGCCAACGACGGCGATGCGGGCATGGATCTGTATTCCTGTGAGGATATCCTTGTTAAGCCCGGATGCAGTGTGCTTGTGCCTACGGGACTTAAGATGGCGATCCCTTACGGGTATGAAGTTCAGATCAGACCCAGAAGCGGAATCTCATTGAAGACGCCGCTTCGTGTTCCTAATTCTCCCGGAACGATCGACTGCGGTTACAGGGATGAAGTCAACGTTATCATCTACAATGCTTCACAGCGCGAAGACGCCTCCGAAGAGAACCCGTTTACACTTGCAGACAAGGGATGCAAGCATGGTACATATCTCATCAAGAAGGGCGACCGTATTGCTCAGATGGTAGTCAATAAAGTAGAGTATGCCGATATCGAATTCGTTGATAATGTTAAGGCTATCGGCGAAGACAGAGGCGGCGGATTCGGACACTCCGGCATATCCTGAAAGGGTAGTATTTATCGGCTTTAGATGATAAAATAAGTAGTCATTTCATAGAGGGGAGGTATTGATATGCTCGATATTTACACATCGAAAGAAGTCAGCAAGACAGCCTCCCGTATTCTTTACCGTACTACCGAGACAGATACCATAACAAATGACTGCTGGATCAATCTCTATTCTCCGACCGAAGCCGAGATCATGCGCGTCGAATCGGAGCTCGGGATCCCACAGGAGTTCTTAAGGTATCCTTTGGACGAAGAAGAGCGTCCTCGTATCGACTATGATGATGATACCGATACGGTTCTTATCATCGTGGATATCCCTTTTACGGTAAGAGAGAATGAGAGCGTTACGTATGAGACGACCCCTCTGGGTATTATCCTTACGGATAAGCATATCGTAACCGTTTCCTTAAGACAGACATCTATCCTTGATCACTTTATCGAGAACCGCATCAGAGATCTTTATATCGCATACAGAACGAGATTTACGATTCAGATCCTTTATGCGGTAGCAAGAGAGTACTTGAGACTCTTGCGCTTCATCGATAAGACACTCGAGGTTGCCGAGAATGAGCTTGAGAAAGCTGTATCGAACAAAGAGCTTTATAAGCGACTCGACTTAAGTAAGTCCCTCGTTTACTTTGCATCTTCATTGAAGTCTAATGAGGCCGTGCTTGAGAAGCTTATGAGAGGACGTACGATCAAGCTTTATGAAGAAGATGAGGATCTTCTTGAGGATGTAGTTATCGAGTACAAGCAGGCTCATGAGATGGCGGACGTATATGCGAACATCGTAAGCACAACAACGGATGCTTATGCTTCGATCATATCCAATAACATGAACGATATAATGAAGGTCCTGGCCGCAGCGACGATCGTACTTACGATCCCGGATCTTATCGGTTGCTTTTTCGGACAGAATTTCCCGATGCCGTGGGATCCCGAATTCGCATCGCAGCCTTTGCCTTTCATATCGATACTGACGTCATGCATCTTAAGCGTAGTCTTAACGGCATATATCCTTAAGAAGAAGAGTATTTTGTAAGCGGTCATGACCTCAGGGTTCCAACAAGCTTTCACCGGTAAGAGATCGAGAAGGAGCGGATCGGGTTTTATCGTAAGATCTGCTCTTGTTTTGAGTGTTCTTGCTGCGATACTTATCTTCATGGTTATTCTTACGATATCTTCATCGAACCATCTTATGAGCATCGATAAGACTTCGGTATCCAATGTACCTTCGAATATCCTGCCTTCATATTCGACCTGTTCGTTCGAGTCTTTTGACGGACAGACGAATCTGTCCGGCTGGTTCTTTAAGTGTGATAATCCGATAACTACAGTCATAGTTGTACACAGTGCAGGTTCGAACAGACTGCCGTTCGGTGTTAATATGATCGATCTTATCGAGAATCTTCTGGATAATAATTATAATGTATTTCTCTTTGATCAGCGTAACAGCGGTGAGTCAGACGGAGATGTATGTAATTACGGATATCTTGAATGGCAGGATGTAATAGGAGCGATAGCGCAGGTAAGAGCCATATCTGTTACAACAAATGTAGTTCTGTATTCTATCGGTACAGGATGCACTTCTTCAATGATCGCTTATGATAAGCTTCCGGAAGCAAACCTTTCCGAAGCACAGCTTAATGATTATCCGGATGATATCCTTAAGTTGGGATTCGATCGTTCTTATGTTATAGGAATGATATTTGATTCACCTGCGAAGAACTCCGATGATTATATAAGAGCCGTAGTTCAGCAGACCGAGTTTATGGGTACGATCACACAGAACTTTGTGCCGTATGCCATCAGGATCTCGGCAGGTGAGGGAAGCTCAGTCAATCTTGTGGCGGAGATATCGCGTCTTCAGATGCCTGTGTGTATAATCTACGGCGGACATGATACATTTATCGGCGCCGACAGGATCACGCAGATAGTAGAGGAGAGAAACAGGCTTAATTCTTCACTGACGGTATCCAGAATGATCCCGGGGGCGGGTTACCTTGAGTCATTCAGATTAGGTAAGGACGATTATATAGAGACTTTTATGAGATTCATGCAGTCATACTTTGTGTAAATATGGAAGATAAGAAAGACATACTTATATTGGGAATAGAATCCTCCTGTGATGAGACCGCAGCGGCTGTTGTTAAGAACGGACGTGAGATCTTAAGCGACGTTATCGCTTCTCAGGCGGATTTCCACGAACAGTACGGCGGCGTTGTACCCGAGCTCGCTTCGAGGATGCATGTAGATGCCGCTTATCCCTGTATCGATTCAGCTTTAAAGCAGGCGGGGGTTACACTTTCCGATATAGATGCCGTAGCCGTAACATACGGTCCCGGCCTTGTAGGAGCTTTGCTGGTAGGGCTTTCCGCGGCGAAAGGATTATGTGCGGCATCGGGAAAACCCCTTGTAGGAGTTAATCATCTGCACGGACATATTTGTGCGAACTACCTTTGCTTTTCGCAGCTTGAGCCGGAGTTCCTGTGCCTGTGTGTAAGCGGCGGAAACACGCAGATAATTCACGTTAAGTCTTATACCGAACTTGATATTCTCGGTAAGACACGTGACGACGCGGCGGGCGAGGCTATCGATAAGATCGCACGTGTTATCGGACTCGGCTATCCGGGTGGTCCCAAGATGGATAAAGTCGGACAGGGAGGGGACATACATGCGTATGAATTTGCTCATAATCATATGGGCGACACGCTGGATTTCTCTTTCTCGGGTATTAAGACGAGTGCTCTTAACCTCATTAACCAGACTAGGCAGAAGGGCGGAGATATCAATGTATCTGACTTTGCCGCTTCTTATCAGGATCACATTGCAACGATACTTGCAGACCATATCGTTAAGGCTTCCAAGAAGACAGGAATAAAGAAGGTATGCCTTGCAGGAGGCGTATCCGCGAATTCGTTCCTTCGTAAGAAATTCGATGAGATTTCTTCAAAATATGATCTTGAGTTATACTATCCTAATCTGCGGCTTTGCACAGATAATGCAGCAATGATAGCATCCGCAGGGTATTTTGAGTATATTAACGGCAGGAGGGACGATATGTCGCTTAATGCGGCACCGTCGCTGAAATTGGGAAGAAAAGATGCCTAAGCAACAGGGAATTAAGATAATAGCCGAGAACAAGAAGGCTTATCATGATTACTTTATAGAAGAGCGCTACGAATGCGGTATTGTCCTCGCGGGAACCGAGGTCAAGAGTATCCGCGCCGGCAAGATCAATCTTCGCGATGCTTATGTTACGGTAAAGGGCGGAGAGATCTTCCTTATAGGAGTAAATATCAGCGCTTATGATCAGGCTAACACATTCGTAAAGCTCGATCCCCAGAGAACAAGAAAGCTTCTGATGCATAAGAAAGAGATCATCAAGCTTTATTCCAAGATCAAGCTTGACGGTCTTACTCTTGTTCCGACAAAGTGTTATTTTAAAGACGGTAAGGTTAAGTTCGAGATCGGACTTGCCAGAGGTAAAAAGAATTACGATAAGCGCGATGTCGAGGCTTCGAAGCAGGCTAAGCGTGAGATAGACAGAGCGATAAAGAGAAACAACAGGGACAGACGCTGACAGATGAAGAGTTTTGTAAATAACAAAGATGTATCAATACCTGATCTTGTGGCAGCAATTGTCTCCTGGGCGCTAACTGTCGGCTGGATCATATTGTTGTTCTATCTGTCGTCTGAGACCGGTACGATATCCACAGGAAGAAGTTCATCGGCTCTGGAATTCATTGAAATGATATTCGGTAAAGGCGTAATGAGCGAAGCCGTATTAAGAAAGATAGCACATGTAATTGAGTATGCAATTCTGACAGTGCTTTCATTTTTGTCTGTACGTTTTACAAACAAAGCTTCAATTACAAGATCATATTCGGAGAGTCCGGTTAAGTTGATCAAGTCTGATAACGAGATGTATATCGCATTCTCAATGTGGCTTTCATTGTTAACGGCTGTCGTTGATGAATATCATCAGTTGTTCGTCGACGGACGTGACGGATCGATCAGAGATGTATTGATCGATTCAGTCGGCATCATTATCGTACTTATTATTATCAGAGTTGTATTCACATTCTATCTTTATCGTTTGGGGCGGAAGGAGATCCGCTACGAATAATTGATATGATGATATCAGCTTAAGGCTTATTTAGGATAATATCTAATTCGGTATAATTACAATTTTGGTGAATTGGGAAGAGGTAGTTCAGGGACCGATGAACGAAGTATTCTGCGGGATTGAATGATTTTAAAGGATTTTGCTGATCCCCGGGATTTTCTTAAGCAAAGCAGTAATTATCAAAGAACTAATGAATACACCTACCGCTATTATAATCACAAACAATAATCCGAATTTTTCCGGGTGTATATAATTCATTATCAGCTTCAACGGTATCATATGGATCAGATATATTCCAAATGAATTCTCATCGATCAGATTGATGATTTTTTTGCTGATTCTTAATCTCCTTAGAATCATGAACATTCCTATCGATCCAATAATGGTTAAAGGAAATGAATAATTGCTTACAAGCCCCTTGAGAAGTTCATCGTCATTATTGATGTACTTCAATGTGAAAGCTGTTATCCCTACTAAATACCCTACTATCGTAATTATTAAAATACTTTGACGATCAAAGTATTTATGGTGAAGGAAAAAACCAAGAAGAAGAAACAAAGGATAGATTGTATATATTGGAATATAAAAACCTGAATCGAACCCAGCCAATCCTGTTATAAACGGAATCAGTGACAGAAATAAGATCATAATGATCATGACTGCAATTATCTCCCTTTTCGAAGCGTGTTCCGCAAAGGGACGTAACAGCGGAATAATAAGGTAAAGCGCCGTCATGGTATATAGATACCACATGTGAGCCCATTGTCCCTTCCCTGTCAGTATTTCTTTAATAGTGTCGGTTACTGCAGTCTCAAGCGGATCAAGACCCAATATGATGTCAATAAGCTTAAATATAACACTAAAGACAACAAGTGCTGTCAGCATCCTGGGAATGTATTTTCCGAATACTTTCTTATAGTTTACCGTCCTTGCAGGATCAAGAAGCAATGCACCGGTTACCATCATAAAACAAGGAACTGCCCATAACATAAGGTTACGGATCACAATGCAGATGATATATGAGATGGATCCATATTCAAATGATACTGACGCTGCAAAGAAAGTATGCAGGACCACAATTGCGATGCATGAAAAAGCGCGGACATTACTAAGTCTTAGATCTTTTTCTTTCATATCAATTCATTCTGGTTATATCCTGGTACACAAATGTGCGGGGTCTTCCGTATTGGAAGTACCAGCCGTCTCTGTGTTCCTTGTCCACGTATTCGAATTCAGGATCGAAAACCCATGTAGTGCCGTCTATATCAATCTCGACCCATGAATGGATGACAACGAGTCCTGTACTTCTGGTGATGTGGCCTGTAATCTGATGCGCATCATAGCCAAGCGCACAGGCCAGTTCATAGAAACAGGCTGAGAAGACAAAACAGTTCCCATTACCTTCCGAGAAACCTCTGTGGGCTAGTTGTCTGGAAGTATAACGATGATCAACGTTGATATCACGTACATAGGTTATGTTATCGCGGGTCCAGTCGTAAGCCGCTCTTAAGTCCCATCCTACCAGGTCCAGGACTGCGCAGGCTTCGGGGTATGTGACTCTCGGGTCAGGCAGACTGTTTATAATTCCATACTGATCGCATAAACCGATGAATTCCTGCGAATGACAGAACATATCTACTATACTGTCCCGTGTCTGTTCATTGTTGTCAAGCAAAGCTACCCAATAGGACAGGCCGTCTTCATCGGGCGCTCTGTCAAGTAAAGTGTTGTAGCAGACTCTTATAAAATCTGTATTGTTAAGATCCCTTGCGATGAATTCAGTGCTGTTGAAGAAACCTCGTGCAGTCTCAAGTCCTCCGGTATCATTGTTGATCAGAGCAGTTGCCCAATTGTTAAGACCTTCCGGGTCAGCTTCTCTTTCAAGGCAATAAGCATATAGTCTTTCTACAAAAGAACGAACGCTATCTTCGTTGCGCGAAGCATCATCAGTACCGTCAGCGAATACGTTAACAGACATGCAGGTTATCATAACCAGCATAATGAAAACAGATATAAGCTTATTAATTCCAGTCTTCATCAGTTAAGCAGAAAATCATCGCCGAGACACCCGTCGTCAGGATCTGCGGGAGCCAAAGTTGCGGCTGTTGTTGCTTCGCTTTCTTCAGAAGTCTCTATTGCTGTTTCCGAAGTCTCGGTAACAGCCTCGGTCTCCATAGTCTCTTCTGTCACTTCGGTGGTTACCGCAGCAGTTTCAGTGGAAGTCTCGGTTGATTCAACTATAGCCGCTGCTGTGGATTCAACGGTTACTGAGGTTTCAGTCGTATCACCACATGCACAAAGGCAGACGCAGAGAGTTAATGCCGTAAATATCGTTATAAAACGTTTCATTTATTAACTCCGTAAAGTTCGTCAGACCTTATCCAGAGCCTGCTTGATATCGTTGATAATATCGTCAGGATCCTCGAGACCTACACTGAATCTTATAAGGTCAGGAGCGATGCCCGCCTCCTTCAGCTGCTCATCAGTGAGCTGTCTGTGTGTATGTGATGCAGGATGCAAAAGAAGTGTCTTACAGTCTGCAACGTGTGTTGCAATAGTTGCGAACTTCAGTGAATCCATGAACTTGATAGATGTCTCACGGCCGCCCTTAACGCCGAAGCAGAGAACGCCGCAAGTGCCGTTAGGACAATACTTCTGAGCGAGTTCATAATTGGCATCAGTCTTAAGACCGGGATAATTAACCCATGCGATCCTGTCATCGGATGCGAGATACTCAGCAACCTTCTGAGCATTCTCGCAGTGTCTTCTTACACGTACTGCAAGAGACTCGAGTCCGAGCTGAATGTAGTAAGCGTTCTGAGGAGCCTGAATGCATCCGAAGTCTCTCATAAGCTGAGCTGTAGCCTTTGTGATATAAGCACCCTTACCGAACTTAGTAGCATATGTGATTCCGTGATAAGACTCGTCAGGTGTTGTAAGGCCCGGGAACTTATCAGCGTGAGCCATCCAGTCGAAGTTGCCGCTGTCGATGATAGCACCGCCCACTGATGAAGCGTGTCCGTCAATGTACTTTGTTGTTGAATGAGTTACGATGTCGCAGCCCCACTCGAAAGGACGGCAGTTAACAGGTGTTGCGAATGTGTTGTCGATGATGAGCGGAACACCGTGATCATGTGCGAGCTTAGCGAACTTCTCAATATCGAGAATATTAACAGTAGGGTTTGTGATGGTCTCACCGAATACGCACTTTGTGTTGGGCTTGAAGTACTTTGAAAGTTCCTCGTATGACAAAGACTGGTCAACGAATGTGCACTCGATGCCCATCTTTTTCATTGTTACTCCGAACAGATTGTATGTTCCGCCGTAGATTGATGATGAAGCGATGAAGTGATCACCTGCTTCACAGATATTAAATACTGCGAAGAAATTTGCAGCCTGACCTGATGATGTAAGCATTCCTGCGAATCCGCCTTCAAGAGCGCACAGCTTGGATGCTACGAAGTCATTGGTCGGGTTCTGAAGTCTTGTATAGAAATAACCGGAAGCCTCAAGATCGAACAGCTTACCCATGTCATCGGATGTGTTGTACTTCCATGTTGTGCTCTGCCAGATCGGAACCTGTCTGGGCTCACCGTTACCGGGCTCATATCCTGCGTGCAAACACTTTGTATCAATGCTGTTCATTACTCTTCTCCTTCTTCCCCGGTATCACCCGAGATATTCATTTTACTTACTACTACCGAAGGACAGAAATATTCTCCCTTACCTTCGGGCACAGATATTGTATCACTACCTGTGGCAATAATCTTTTTCAATACATCATAAAAGTTATCGGAAACCGTGATCTGCTCCACGGGACGGGCGATCTTGCCGTCTTTGATCAGATAACCTTCGCAGAAAAGCGAGAAATCACCGCTGATCTTGTTGACACCTGCGTGCAGACCGTTAAGCTCCGTTAAGTAGATACCGTCCTGTACCCACTCGCAAAGCGCGTCGAAATCCTTTTCGCCTGGGGTGACGACAAGGTTGGTGGCAGAGATTCCCACGGGCGAAGAGTACGCTCCTTTGAAGCCGTTTCCGGTAGACTTGGTTCCCGCCTTGTTTGCTGTCTTAAGGTTATAAAGTGCCTTCACGAAAACACCGTTGTCGATAAGAGCTTTTGACTTGGTAAGTACGCCCTCGGAGTCGAAAGGAAACTTTATAAGAGCCTTCTCATACATAGGTTCTTCTCTTAACGTAAAGATATCGGAAGCTATTACCTCTCCTTCCTTGCCTGCAAGGAGCGAAAGACCTTTCTGCATGGAATAAGATGAGAATGCACCCATGAATGTCTGAAGCAAAGATACGAATGCTTCGCTGTCGAAGATAACCTTGTACTCACCGGATTCTACGGAAGAACCGCCGAATTTGCCGAGTACTTTCTTTCTTAATGTCTCCAGGAACGGCTTCTCGTCAAATGCATCGATATCTTTGCCGAACCAGTAGTGACCGCCGGTCTTTACCACACTGTCCTTCTCTGCCCTGGCTTCCGCAAAGATAGAGATAAAATCAGAATCCTTATATGTATAAAGACCCTTGGAGTTAACCGATACAGAAGGTCCTGTGCCGCATGACACTGACAGATAATCAACCGCTTTGATCAGAGGTGACAAATTAAGAATGTCCTTCTCAAGCTTAAGTCCGACTTCGGAGAACTTCTCATATGTGTTCTTATTATAATTACCGCTTAACTGAATGCTCTCAAGATGTGAGTTCTCGGGATCGCAGTAAATGAATTCCTCGTCCTCGTCATCCAATACTTCACAGTTCTCCATTGCAGTTGAAAGCATGAAGTCAATTGCTGAGTCGTCGAATTCGGTTGTGAAGGAACCGCCCATCTGACCGTTCTTCTTGCCTCTGAAGCCGACACCCTGAACAGTCGAGTTCTCATAAGAAGATACTTCCGCATTCAGGATGTTGATTTCCATGGAAGCATTGGTCATAAAGCATGCCTCAGCTTCCTCGAAGCCGTATTCGACAGCCTTACTGACAAGTTTATTAATGAATTCCGAAGCAAAATCCTTATCCATGATCATGCCTCCCTTCCGCCGACAAGTATCGAAGATACTCTGATGGTCGGCTGACCTACTGTTACGGGAACACCGCCCGATACGGATCCGCACATACCGGCTGCGAGTTCGAGATCATTGCCGACGCGGTCGATATTCATAAGGATCTCCTGACCCTTGCCTATCAGTGTGGCGCCTCGTACGGGCTCGGCGATCTTGCCGTTTCTTATCATGAATGCTTCTTCAGAAGCGAAGTTAAATTCGCCGGTTGCAGTATCTACGGAACCTCCACCCATCTTTGTGCAGTACAGTCCGTATTCGGTGTCTGCGATGATATCGGCAGGATTATCTGTTCCGTTACAGATATATGTGTTGCTCATTCGTGAAGTAGGAGCATAAGTGAAGTCCTGTCTTCTTCCGCAGCCTGTGGGCTTGCAACCCATTCTTCTTGCACCGAGATCATCTACAAGATAGTTCCTGCAGATACCGTTCTCTATGAGCAGGAGATCTGAAGACTCTCTTCCTGTATCGTCCGTATAGTAGGAGCCCCACTCCCCTTCAATTCTCGCGTTATCTCTTGCAGATACAACGGAAGATGCGATCTGCTGTCCGAGCTTATCCGTGAAGCAGGATGCCTTGATTCCGACTGCCGTGGATTCGAGTGCATGTCCGCATGCCTCGTGGAAGATAACTCCGCCGAATCCGTTGCCGATAACTACAGGCATTTTCCCTGAAGGAGCGTAACCTGCATTTATCATTCTGATCGCGGTCTCACAGCATTCGCGGGTCTTATCGATAACAGGATATTCGTTAACGTACTCATATCCTCTCATGGTCCCCGGTGCGATACGGCCGGTCTGCTTCTCATTGCCTTTTGTGGCAACCGTCTCTATAGAGAAGCGGATCCTGGTCTGTGATTCCTCTTTGTTAAAACCTTCACTGTTAATAATATGGATGATCCTGTTGGAAGTTGCATATGACGCAGCAACCTGTGTTATCAGTTTGTCGTAAGACAAAGCATAATCGGAAGCTTCCTTAAGAAACTCGATATTCGTCTTCTTCGATACCGACAGAGGATCGATATTAAGAATCGAAGGAGAAGACTTGCTTAGTGCATCGATATTTTTAATATCGGAGCTCTTCCCTCCTTTCAGCGCAGATGCCGCTTCTTTGGCAAGCTTTATAAGTGCTTCTTCTGACTTGTCGCATGAATAAACATATACGACATTTGTTCCTGCCATCAATCTGATACCGACACCGTAATCGATACCGGAAGATGCTCTTATTGTCCTTCCGTTAAGAAGGCCGACCGATGAACTTTTCTTCTGTTCTTCGAAAATCTCGGCAAAGTCGGCATTACCGCTCATCGCCGCTTCAATAATCCTCGAAGCTGATGTTTCGCTGATCAATTTATCAATACCTCTTAATCTTACGTGATGTGTTCTTCTCGAATTCTTCCTTACGGAGAACCGTCTTCTTGATCTTCTTATAGTTAACGAGCTTCTCGTTTACCTTATCTACGGCATCCTCGAGTTCCTTCTGAATCTGCTCGTCTGTCGCATCCTTGCCGAGGTTCTGCTCAACCCAGTCCATATCCGGGAAGATAGTTGCAACTATGAGGATATCGTTCTTCTTCTCGTCATGAACGCCTGAGACTACGCTCTCTGCAACTCTGTCATCGAGAGACAGGAGATACTCGATCTCCTCCGGGAATACGTTCTTGCCGTTAGCTGCGATAATAACGTTCTTCTTGCGTCCCGTTATGATACAGAAACCGTTCTTGTCGATATAGCCTAAGTCACCCGTGTGGTAGTAGCCGTTGCTGTCGAGTGCTGCCGCCGTAGACTCGGGGTCTTCGTAGTAACCCATGAAAACGTTGTCGCCCTTGGCAATAAACTCACCGATACCGTCGGAATCGGGATTAAGGATCTGAACGTCAACACCGGGCAACGGAAGACCTGCAGCCTCATTCTCGAAGTCAACGTCTCTGTTAAGCGCAAGGATAGGCGCACACTCCGTAAGGCCGTAACCCTGTACGCACAGGAAGCCCATGTCCTGGAAGAACTCGAGCGCTTCCGGCTTAACAGGAGCACCGCCCAGGATGATAAGTCTCATGTTGCCGCCGAATACTTCGTGTATCTGTGCGAAAAGCTTCTTGCGCACATCTATATGAAGCTTCATAAGGAACTTACTGAGCTTAAGACCTGTCTTGAACTTCTTTGCTTTCTTAGGATCTGAATTGATGTTCTTCATAATGTTCTTGTAGAACATCTCGAGCATAACCGGAACCATCAGTATACAAGAAGGCTTGGCTTCCTTTATCTCGCTTGTGATATAGCGAAGTCCCGAGCAGATGGCGATAGTAGTTCCTCTGTAAACCTGGCCTAAGAAACCGCATGTACACTCATAAGTGTGATGCAACGGAAGAACCGAGAAGAAAACATCATTCCTGTCGATATAAAGCATCGAGAACATGGACATCAGGTTCTTGCAGATGTTTCTCTGACAGAGCATAACGGCCTTGGACTTTGCAGTCGTTCCTGATGTGAAAAGAAGGATCGTCATCTCTTCGGGATCGATAGTGGCTTCCGTGAAGATCTTGTCACCTTCCGCGAGCATTTTCTCACCTTCTGATATGAATTCTGAATAGTTGATGTATCTTTCATCATCAAGATCATCCATGCAGACATAGTACTTGAGAGAATCGATCTTGCCGTATACCTCATTTACTACTTCAAGTTTGCTCTTGGAGAATACGAGCAGGTCAGCATGAGCTCTGGAAAGGCAGTTGATGATCTCGTCAGTCTTAAGCTCTTTATCAATCGGTACAACGCATCCTGTGCCGTTTGTTGTAGCAAGATATGAAACATACCATTCGTATCTTGTCTCGGCCAATATGGCGATCCTGGCGCCCTTAGCGACCTTATGCATGAAAGCCGTACCGAGGCTGTCTATGTCATGATCGTATTTTTCGGTGGATACGGGAACATATTCCTTGCTCTTGCCGGGCTTATGAAGGAATACGGGATTACCTGGGAATTCCTTTACTCTTGTCTTGATGACGTCTCTTAAATTCGTTACCTTTGTTACTTCATAAAGAGGTATATCCTTCATGATATCTGTCTCCTCAATTTAATTCTTATAAATTATAACATTAACCTCTTCCTATAGGCGTCCAACTGTCCGGTGCCAGAACATCGCCGTCCACCTCATACCAGTCACCTTCGGAATATGTTGTTCTTCCCTCTACATCTTCAGCCACGATATCGTCGTTATACATAACCGTAAATGAATCGCTGTTAAGCTGTGATACAAGCGGATTACCCGTCGACGGGTTTACGGGATTGCTTATAATACCGTCAAAAGCCAGGAAAGGCGTCTCTGCGTTGGTCATGAACTCGTCAGAAACCGTGAATCCTTCTGAACCGAAGTCTTTAACGAGAAGCATAGGATTAAAGTGTCCCTGATTAACCCCGTTGAATTCGGTTTCATAGAAGACCTCTGTACCGTGATCGGCAACTATTATTATCCTGGTGTTGTCATATACACCGCATTGTCTTAAATAATCAAACCAATCGCCCAGGACTTGCAAGGAAGCCATCATAGATTCGTAATAGGTATAATGGAGCGAATTATCAAAGGTCAGTGATTCGTCTCCGAGATTGAACCTGTCCATGTTCTGCATATCAAATACCGAATTATTAACATCAAGACTCGGTACATAATCAGGTTCGCTAAGTATGCACGGATCATGTATGCAGTTGTTAGAGAACATTATGAAATTGTCTTCGGACGAATCATCAACCGTTGTAAGTGCAGGTAATGCGGTTAAGGCCGTATAAGAATCAAGGAATTCCAAACAAAACCCGTGTCCGATAGAGGCATCTTCAAGAATCTGCGTATAATCAAAATAGTATTCCCTGTCGGCTGCATTAAACATCGATCCGTCATAGAAAACATCACGGATCAGCATCGGAGAAAGTCTGAAAAAACCGTAACAGAAGAAATTACGTTCATACAGTTTAAGGTTTCTGACTTCGTCTCCTATATAGTCGTTAAATGCTCCCATCATCATATAAGTATTGATATCGGGATAATCATTATAGATCCTGTGATCAGGTACCCATCCGTAATTTGCCAAAGTAGGATCACAGACAGTTACGTTATACCCGTTATTGTCAAAGTTTACGGGCATTACAAGCAAAGCTTCATTCTGCTTGTCGCTGAGGAGTATATCCGATCTGCTGTTAATAAGATCCGGCGTATACTCATAGCCTCCGTACAGTGCGGGTGAACCGCTCATTGTATAAGCCCCGAAAGACAATGTATTAGGATAGAATGTAAACCCGTCAAACTGTTCAACCAGCTCGGGATCTTCGTTCATAACATATGGCAATACAAAACCCGCAGATTTATCGAGCATTATTACGATAACATTCTGCCCGTTTCTGGAAAGATTAAGCTCACTTACGGGCTGCTGATCTCTGATATAAGATGCATCCCTGTATTGCTTTTCTATTCTTACAATGTTGAAAGAAGACAATACCAGAACAGCAGCAGCTTCAAGAACCAGGAACCACGTGACATATTTCCTGTTATTCTTGTAAAAAATGAATAACAGTGCTGTTATCATCAGAATGCATACAGAATTAAGAAGTATCCTCTGAGGGTCTTTAGGTGCGCCGTACACAATCATCTGAGGTGTAATACTGCCGCCGGAATTGAAAGCAAAATAATTTACGGTACAAATCAGCGAAATCACTATAACAACAAAGTTCATGATATTTCTGGAGTAATCAGAAATAAGAAAGTATATTACTGTACCCCATAACACATACATTCCCAGACTTATACACAGGGAATTAAAAACGTAGATATTAGGATCAATCAGATGATACGGATCCAGGAACGCCTGAACATTAGATCCTATAACGTCGGAACTTACCTGAGCACCTGTAAGAAATGCGATAAAGAACAAAGCTGCAAATGTCAGTATGGCATCAGTCTTGTTTCTTTTGAAGTTGAATATGTCAATCTTCTTCAAAGCAGGCTTGCGTTCCGGTCGGTATTTCTTTACTACAGATATAACGATATTCTTGATCAGTGAGAACAGATTGTTAGTCGTCCAGTAAAGAACCAGACAAGACGGAGAATCATACAGCAATACAAGAAAGATTGCTGCAAGTACATATGTCTGAATCTTAGTGCTTGTTGACTGATCTTTGGAATAGATAATACTCGATATTACGTTTATCACAGTCATCATGATTGGAAGAATATTTACGGTAAAAGAGCCGATCATAAACAGACTGTCAGGTTGTCCCAAGTCGTTGATAAAATGGAAAGGTACTCCCTGTACTATCTTAAGCCCTGACAGAAGATGGAATCCTGCAATAAAGAAAGGTATTTCGAGTAAGATAGAGATGCTGCTTATGATGTTGCTTGCAGGAGAATACTTTTTCTCCTTATAAAGTGCCTGCAGCATCATGAATCGCTCATCGCCTTTGAATGCCTTGCTGATCTTCTTTATATACGGTTGAATAGCTTTCTTCTTATCGTTTTGTTTTAAAGACAGTTTATCCGCTCTTACATAGATAGGAAGAATCAGAATATTCATTATGATTCCGATAGAAATGACGGACACACCTACGTTGCCCGTCAGCTTGAATACTGTCGAGAAAATAAACTCGAATACCAGTTCTATCGGTCTTATAAAGAACGAGAAAAGAAAGTTAAACGGCATCAGACAAATCCCTTGGAAACGGCTAATTCAGCACGCTCCTTTGCTTTACCTCCCAGAGCGATCTGCTCATCGATAAATGTAGGATGAGAAGCAATGAAATCCTTCATATACTTATCGGGATCATCAAGGAACTTCAGTACGAGATCATACTGGGCCTTATCGATAGCTCCGTTCTGTAAAGCCTCATCGAAAAGCTCCTTGTTAACCCCGGTCAAAGTCTCCATCGATACTCCGAGACCCTCGAGTACTTTACGGCCGTTCTGATGTCTGTCTACAACTGCAATGGTATCGGTAATATCAGCGCCCAAGCCTCTGATCGCAGGGATCCATGCGCGCTCGTAGCTTGATGCTTCTGTAATAAGATCAGCGATATGAAGCGCCTTCTTGCCCTTAACATCAGCCTCTACAGCATTGAAATCGCTGTCTGTATATGTTGATGTAAGATCCTTGTAGATCGTAAGATGAGGCTTGCCGAGAAGATGTGCGGGTATCATCGAGAAGATATAATCTCTTCTCTCGCCACCGGAGATAAAATCAAAATCATACTTCTTGGCAGCTTCAGTCAAAGAATCCATGCAGTTCTTGAATGTAGCAGACTCATTGTAGATCTTCATTAATGCATCAAAGATCTTCTTGGGAGCTTCATTTCTGTCACCGGCACAGGCTTCCTCGATAACCTTAAGGATCTCGCCTGCAGTCTGCTCATCTTTGATAAGGAAATGTGTATTGATAAAGAAAGGTCCGAGCTTTCCGGATGTATACCAGAAAGGTGTATCAGCCGGAGCTACTCTTACTGCATTAGTTTTGAAAAGATCTTCTGTAATCTGATTGGACATATATTCCTCCTGTTATTCCCAAAGCTTGAGTGTTCCTGTAAGTGAAGCGATATCGGTGTCATTCTCTTCACACCATGCTTCAAGTTCTTCCGATATATAAACCGGCGCATCCGGTATAACCAGACTTGCAGTACCGATCTCGACAGCCGCTGCACCTGCGATCATGAACTCGAGTACATCGGAAGCTTCGCTGATACCTCCGCAGCCGATGATCGGAATATCAATTACCTGATAGCATTCGGATACCATGCGGATGGCAACCGGCTTGATGGCAGGTCCCGAATAACCGCCCGTATTGTTACGCAGAACCGGTCTTCTTGTCTTTATATCAACAGCCATGCCGAGCATAGTATTGATAAGTACAACTGCATCGGCTCCTCCCTCCTGTGCTGCGAGTGCCATTGTGGATATGCTCGTAACATTGGGGGTAAGCTTGATCCATAAAGGAAGATCCGTTAACTCGCGGAGTGTGCTTACGATCTTTCTGACCTGTCCTGCATCAGATCCGATGGACATGCAGCCTTCTTTAACATTAGGACAGGAAAGATTGATCTCCAGCGCATCGATCTTATCCTTATGCGGATCCAGTGTCTTTACCATATCGATGTAGTCTTCGGTCGAGTGACCTGCTACGTTAACGATTACACCTGTATTAAGAGACTTCATAAAGTCCAGATCGTACTTAATGAAGTGTTCAACGCCGGGATTCTGAAGTCCGACCGAATTAAGCATTCCTGCCTTGCACTCGGCAACTCTTACGCCTTCATTACCTGCTCTGGGCTTGATCGTAAGGCCCTTGGAAGAAAGACCTCCCAGAATGGAAAGATCATAGATCTCGGATAATTCACGGCCCATGTTACATGTGCCGGAAGCAAGAATCAGAGGGCTCTTAAGAGAGGTTTCTCCGACTTTTACGTTCAAACGTTCGCTCACCAGATCACCTCCTTGGAATCAAATACGGGACCGTCCTTGCAGCATCTTTTATGCTCGAAAGGAATTCCTTCCTCTTCTGCTTTTATTTTACATGTGCATACAAGACAGATGCCGATACCGCATGCCATTCTCTGCTCGAGAGATACACTGCATTTAAGTCCCTTGCTGTCAGCCCAGGAAGCAACCGCTCTCATCATAGGCATAGGTCCGACACAAAGGACAACAGCGTCCTTAATATCGTCATCGCTTAATGTGTTAAGTCCGTCACAGCAGTTGCCCTTAAGACCTGCATCACCTGCATCGGTAGTAAGGATATAAGAAGGATCATTCATTATGATCTGAGACTTGTCCCTGAAGCCCTGAACTACCTTTACGTTCTTGCCTTCAGAAGAGAGCTTCTCATAAAGGAAATTAACCGGGAAAACGCCTGTTCCGCCGCCGACAAGAATAAACTTATCGGAGCTTATATCGAATCCGTTTCCTAGAGGTCCGAGGACCCATGTTCCTTCGCCTTCTTCCATAGAAGCAAGCTCTTCCGTGCCTTCTCCGATGATCTTGATTCCGACCTTGAATGTGCCCATATCTTTATCAACGGACGCTACACCGAAAGGTCTTCTCAAGAAGTTGGAACATGCTACATTAACAAACTGTCCCGGAATTGCATTCTGAGCTATCTCGGGACACAGGAACTCGATGAGAGCCGTGTCCTCATTAAGCATGCTTTTCGAGACTACTTCGCAGAAATGGTCCTTATTCATACGTACTTCCTGTCTTTAAGTGCTGCATTAAGCTTAGCCTTCATGTCGAGAGCCTCATCGCGTGTTGCCTTCGCGTAGTCAGCGGGTGCGAGGTCTTCCCTCTTTTTCCAAGCGCACATAAGGCTCCTGGATGCGTTTACGATGGCACCCTCACCTTCCTTTGTAAAGGAAGCTACAGCAGCATCAGGGCCTGCACCCTGTGCACCGTAACCCGGGACGAGCATCAATGTGTTAGGCATTCTCTTACGGGCAGCAACAGCCTGCTCAGGAACGGTCGCGCCGAGAACGGCACCTACAGATGAGAATCCTTCCTCACCGATAAGCTCCTTGCCCCATTCATTTACGTTATCAGCCATGAGCTCGTATACCTTACGACCGTCCTTAAGCTCCATATCCTGGAAATCAACAGCGGACGGATTTGATGTGTGTACGAGCGTAAAGATACCCTTGCCGTCTCTTGCGCAGACATCCATAAAAGGCTTGATTCCGTCGATGCCGAGGTAACCGTTAACAGTTACCGAGTCGCAGTTGAACATGCTCTTCTCGGAGCCGTCATCAAGAGCTGTCTTGCCGATGATTCCTTCAGCATAGGCTGTTGCAGTGGAACCGATGTCATTACGCTTGGCATCGCCAATAACGAGCATTCCCTTGCTCTTGGCATATGCGATGGTCTTCTTCAAAGTCTCGATTCCGGTAACGCCGTACATCTCGTAGTAAGCGAACTGCGGCTTGATGGCAGGAACGATATCACATACTGCATCGATGAGTGTTGTGTTGAACTCATAGATAGCCATTGCTGCTGCAAGCTCTGCATCAGGACCTACAGTCTCCATCCATCTGTTGCGGATCTCCTCGGGAATGTACTCGAGTCTGGGATCAAGTCCCATTACCGTAGGGTTCTCAAGCTCTCTGATCTTTCTTACAAGAGAATCAGCAAAGTTCTTCATATGTCTTCTTTCCTCCCATCATCGTAAGCAATGTCTTACCGTAGAGCTTCCATCCGTCGAAAGGAGTATTTCTGCCCTTGGTAAGCATCTTGTTCTTATCGAAAGTGAATTCGTTATCAAGATCGAATACAGCGAGGTCAGCATCATCGCCGACATTCATGCCGCCTCTTCCGAGCTTTAAGATCCTGGAAGGATTGTGGCACATGAGTTCGATCAGCTTCTCCATAGTAATGATGCCGGGCTTTACCAGATATGTGTAGCACAGTGCGAATGAACTCTCAAGACCTACGATACCGTTAAGAGCGTTGGAGAATTCGACTTCTTTATCATCCTGGTGATGAGGAGCGTGATCTGTGACGATACAGTCAACGGTTCCGTCCTTGATAGCCTCGATAATAGCGAGTCTGTCCTCTTCTGATCGAAGCGGCGGGTGCATCTTGAAGTTGGTGTCGTAGTTCTCACATGTTACATCGGTAAGTGTGAAGTAATGAGGGCATGTCTCGCATGTAACCTTTACGCCCCTTGCCTTTGCTTCCCTGATCATTCTCATACCGCCCTTAGTGCTTACATGGCAGATATGTACGGGAATATTAAGATACTCGGAGAGAATAATATCTCTTGCGATCATGATATCTTCAGCAACCGTAGGACAGCCTCTGATACCGATGGCTGTTGATACCTCACCTTCATTCATTGCACCGCCCGATATAGTCAGGTCTTCTTCGTGATTCAATACCGGCATATCAAAGTCGGCGGAGTATTCGAGGACCTTACGCATAAAGCCTGAAGTAGCGATAGGCTTGCCGTCGTTGCTGATAGCAACGATTCCGGCTTCTTTCATGAGACCGATCTCTGCAAGTTCCTCACTTCCGAGATTCTTGCCTGCAGCACCGATAGGATAAACTCTTACGAGACCTGCGTCAGCGGCTCTCTTGAGAATGCCCTCAACAATAGCGGCGTTGTCGCATACGGGATTTGTATTAGGCATTGTACAGACGCTTGTGAATCCGCCTCTGGCAGCTGCAGCGCTTCCCGTAGCGATAGTTTCCTTATACTCGTAACCGGGCTCTCTGAAATGAACGTGCATGTCTACAAGTCCGGGTACAACAGTAGCGCCCTTAACGTCGATCACTTCATCTGCACAAGCCTCATCGAAAGCGGAAGCAAACTTACCGTCTTCTATGTATACGACACCAGCATCTGAGCCGATTACTTTACAGTTCTTAATTATTGTCTTCATACGTTGTTTCTCCTTGCCATGAGCAGATAAAGAACAGCCATTCTTACTGCTACTCCGTTTGTAACCTGCTTATTGATAACCGACTGATCGCAGTCATATACTGCCGTCGGAAGCTCTACACCGTGGTTGCACGGACCCGGATGCATGAGGAATGCATCAGGCTTGGCAAGCTTAAGAACTTCAGGTGTGATGGCATAGAACTTGGCATACTCAGCTACTGACGGGAAAAGGCTGCTCTTCATTCTCTCGAGCTGTACACGAAGTCCCATAACGGCATCTGCGTCACGGACGCAGTCTTCAACGGAATCTGCAACAGTAACTCCCATCTTCTCGATACCGATAGGCATCATTGTTCTGGGACCGTATACACTTACTTTAGCGCCTACCTTTGCAAGTCCGATAGCATTGGATCTTACTACTCTTGAGTGGTAGATATCACCGCAGATAGCGATCTTCTTCCCTTCAAACTTGTCGAATCTCTCGTACATCGTAAGCATGTCGAGAAGAGCCTGTGTAGGATGCTCGTTCATACCGTCACCGGCATTAACGATGCTCGCATTGATCTTATCGGCGATGGAATGAGGTGCTCCCGACTGGGGATGTCTCATGATGATGATGTCAGTACCCATCATGTCGATGGTTCTGGCTGTATCAAGAAGGGATTCACCCTTTGCAACCGAGCTTCCGGAAGCGGATATATTCGCACTTGTCGAACCCATATACTTGGAAGCCAATTCGAATGAAAGTCTTGTTCTTGTGGAATTCTCATAGAACATCGTAACTACGGATTTGCCCTGTAAATGGCTTGTCTTCTTCGGACCTGTCTCAACCACCATCTTCATGGTCTTTGCAGTGTCCAGTATTTCCATTATCTCCTCGGGAGTAAGCTGTTTCATTCCCAGGAGGTCTTTACTCTTAAGTCCCATATTATTTATCCTCCTTTATTAGCAGAACCTGTGTAACTCCGTCTACATCTTCGAACTGAACGTCAACCTTCTCACTCTCGGATGTCGGTACATTCTTTCCTACATAATCTGCCTTGAAAGGAAGCTGTCTGTGTCCTCTGTCGATAAGCTCAACGAGCTGTATGCATGAAGGCCTTCCCATATCGAAGATATTCTCGATTGCAGACCTTATCGTTCTTCCCGTATACAGTACGTCATCAACAAGAACGATCTTGGTTCCGTTAACATCAAACGGTATATGTGTACCGTTAACTACAGGATGTGATGCAAGCATCGAAAGATCATCTCTGTAGAAAGTAATGTCGAGGATACCCATGGGGACCTTAACATTCTCGATGGACTCGAGATAATCACGGATCTTCTTTGCTATCGATACGCCTCTTCTCTGGATACCTATGAGAGCAATGCTGTCGAGTCCTTTGTTATGCTCGATTATCTCATGGGAGATCCTGATGATGGCGCGTTCGACAGCTGCTTCATCCATCAGGACGTTCGCATTTTGTCTTGAAACTTCACTCATTTGGAAACTCCTTACCCCGACAAAAAATGCCGGAAAATTGAATTTCCCGGCACGACAAAAATTCTTAAACAAAAGAATCTTACAACCTCGCCGGGCTGTTTAAAGATTACTTCTCAAGTCTATTCTTTTAAGGGGTCAGATTCAAGTGAAAAATGTATTATTTATACATTTCCTTCTTGATCTCAAGGAAGTCTTCAATGCTCCTCATGACTACGAATAATCTGGCTCTGTCTTCGAACTCTTCGCGCGTCTGGGGAAGCGGCCTTTCTTTGAATCCTTCGTTTATGGATTCACACTCTTCGAGAAGATCGGATACATCGTTCTCCCTGTCATATTCCTGAGCAATTTTAACCAGAAAATCAGAGATGATCTTTGCAGTATCAGGCGTTGTTTTGAGTTCACTTACATTCCTGTAGATCTCTGAGAGGATCTCGGCCTGCTTGTCTCGCATCTCGATATATCGGATATCGCTGTCATCGGGATCTATAAGATCATTCTTATAATCAGTAAGAGCCTGCTTTCTCGCCTTTTCGAGATGTTTGTCGAGCTTAACAAGGCATGTGCCGTCATAGTTTGTAAGATCCGTATCCATGACACGCTCAGATGCTCTTATAAGAATATGCTTTATCTGCTCATCCGTCTTTAGAGTAAGCTCGTCTGTTTTCTTTTTGTTTTTGCGCAGAGTTAAGTTTACGATGATACCCATCATCGTTCCGATAATGAACAGCAGAACCTCATTTAATATCGAATTAAGGTTCATATTACCCGTAGAAAGAAAATGGGATATAAGTACCGAATCCATCGCCATTGCTGAATAGAAACCGAATATTCTGCAGTAGATAATGAATATCAGAAGATAAAGGCTGAAAGCAGTAAGATTGAATCCGATGAATCCGTAACATAAAGCGGCAATAATAAGCGCTACTGCAAATGCGACGAATCTGTCGATAGCCGTACGTACAGTCTCTTTCTTGGTAGGCAGCACAGAAAGAATGGCTACGATTCCCGCAGATACGCTGAATTCAAGTCCTGCAAGCTCAGCTATTGCCAACGCAATAACAGCAGCTGCCGTAATCTTTATGCCTGTGATTATCTCTGTTTTTTTGTTCATACCTATAGATTATATCAAAGTAAAAGGCTGCCCTTCATATGAAGGGCAGCCTTGGTCATTTAAGCTAATTCTTAAGAATTACTATCAGAGCTGAGGACCTGCAGCAACGAGAGCCTTACCGGCATCGTTTGTCTCATACTTCTTGAAGTTCTTCTGGAATCTTGCAGCAAGATCCTTAGCCTTCTCTTCCCACTCGGAAGCGTTAGCGTATGTGTCACGGGGATCGAGGATCTCTGTGCTTACGCCGGGAAGCTCTGTAGGTACTTCGAAATCGAAGTAAGGGATCTTCTTTGTAGGAGCGTTCTTGATAGAACCGTCGAGAATTGCGTCGATGATTCCTCTTGTATCAGGGATAGAGATTCTCTTACCTGTTCCGTTCCAACCTGTGTTAACGAGGTAAGCCTTAGCGCCGGACTTCTCCATCTTCTTAACGAGCTCCTCAGCATACTTTGTAGGATGCAGCTCGAGGAATGCCTGACCGAAGCAAGCAGAGAATGTAGGTGTAGGCTCTGTGATTCCACGCTCTGTACCAGCGAGCTTAGCAGTAAATCCGGAGAGGAAGTAGTACTGTGTCTGCTCAGGTGTGAGGATGGAAACAGGAGGCAGAACGCCGAAAGCGTCAGCAGAAAGGAAGATTACGTTCTCAGCAGCAGGGCCGGAAGAAACCTTGTTAACGTTCTTAGCAATCTTCTCGATGTGGTCGATAGGATAAGAAACACGTGTGTTCTCTGTAACGGACTTATCAGCAAAGTCGATCTTACCGTCAGCAGCAACTGTTACGTTCTCGAGGAGAGCGTTTCTCTTGATAGCGTTGTAGATGTCAGGCTCATTCTCCTTGGAGAGGTTGATAACCTTAGCATAGCATCCGCCCTCGAGGTTGAATACGCCGTTGTCATCCCAGCCGTGCTCGTCATCACCGATGAGAAGTCTCTTAGGATCTGTGGAAAGTGTTGTCTTACCTGTACCGGAAAGACCGAAGAAGATAGCTGTGTGCTTACCTTCCATATCTGTGTTAGCAGAGCAGTGCATGGAAGCCATACCGTTAAGAGGCAGGAAGTAGTTCTGCATTGAGAACAGACCCTTCTTCATCTCACCGCCGTACCATGTGTTAAGAATTACCTGCTCCTTGGATGTTACGTTGAAAAGAACAGCTGTCTCAGAGTTGAGTCCGAGCTCCTTGAAGTTCTCAACCTTAGCCTTGGAAGCGTTGTAAACGATGAAGTCAGGCTCGAAGTTAGCCTCTTCCTCAGCTGTAGGTACGATGAACATGTTCTTAACAAAGTGAGCCTGCCAAGCAACTTCCATGATGAAACGTACAGCAAGTCTTGTGTCCTTGTTAGCACCGCAGAAACCATCTACAACGTAGAGCTTCTTGCCGGAGAGCTCATCAACAGCGAGCTTCTTACAAGCTTCCCAAGCCTCCTGAGAAGCGGGATGGTTGTCGTTCTTGTACTCTTCGGATGTCCACCATACTGTATCCTTGGACTTGTCATCCATAACGATGAACTTATCTTTAGGAGAACGACCTGTATAAATACCTGTCATTACGTTAACAGCACCAAGCTCTGTGAGCTGACCCTTGTCAAAACCCTCCAAAGAAGGATCCATCTCCTCCTCGAAAAGCTTCTCGTAAGAAGGATTGTAAACAATCTCTTTTACGTCACTGATGCCATACTTGGAAAGATCAATGTTTGCCATATGAAAACTCCTTTTCATTAATTATTACCAAGTCATTATATTATTTATTCCCCCCGTTTTCTATAAAATATTTATGAGAAAACGGGCATTTTTTTATTTATGAGGAACAATTATCATAACCTTTCAAAAAAGGAATAAAACAAAAATCATTTGAAAATCAGATTAGTCTCAGGTAACCAGAAGTTTTGTAAATCTAACCGGTATCTTATAAATAAGAACGGCTAATGCCAGGCTTACTGAGTAAATCATGACACATTCGATGAATGATCCGGTATTTATATTTAAGTAATAACAGATTATACGTTCCCAGATCATTCCAATCCCGAGATGTATACAGAAAACGCCGAAACTGTATTTTGACAGCACTTTAAGCGCCAATTTGAGTGGGTCTGTCAGCTTTTCGAACGGAATTGCATAAATAAGGATAAAAACGCAGATCGTGAAGATGATAAGCTGTATTCCGCAGTAATCAAATCCGCATTCCGGATCGGGGATGATCTTTATATATGACAGTAACATAATGAGAATTGCAGTGATAAAAACCGCATAATACTTTTGTTTCCTGATCTTAGCAGGTATGGCACGGTGCATCAGAATAACACCTGCAACTGCAAAGGAAAGCGATTCTGCCAAACGGCCCAGTGGATACCAGAATTCGAATTCAAATCTGCAAAACAATCTGTAATTGATACCGGAGTACTGTAAAAACAGCGCCAGTAATCCCAGAATAATAAGAATCTTAACCGCATACTTGTCGCAGAACCTGTAAATACACCATATAAGCATCGTAAATACGATCAGAACAAACTGATACCAGAACTGAGGACAAAGATATCTGTCAGAACCGAACAAAGCCTGAAGCAAAAGGTCTTTCTTGGTAAACCTGATTACAAAGTCATTGGGGATTCTGATAACGTTCAGAATCATTCCGATCACAGTAAAGACCGTATAATAGATTACAGCCCATGAAAACTGCGGAACGGATAAGCGTAGAAGCCTTTTGGCAAGTAATGATCTGTCTTTGGACATGTAAGTCTTCCCTGTCAGATAGAAAGATATTACAAAGAACGAAGGTGCCGCTGCATTTGTCATCATCCCCATGATCGATACCGGGAAAACATCAATGCCGAGCATCTGCCAGAAATGGGCACATACAACACAGAAACTGAAGAAGAACTTCATGAAGGCTATGCTGTAATTGTATTTGTCGGATTTCTTATCGCTCATGGTATCGGATAATAATAAACCTCCCTGACATATACAAGGGAGGTAACTTCATCTTGTTTGGTGGGGCTGGTGGGACTTGAACTTTCCAACTAGCTGTCACTAATGCTTTCCCTCGTCATTTCAGCTGATTTTAGTGTGTTTTTGGCATTTTTTCAACAATAAAGATGAATGTTACATATATTGTTGTACCAAAAGTTGTACCAACTCCGGATGCCTCGATTCACATTCTTTCTTATTATATACATTTTATATATAGTACTCCAATGCTTCTTATTGTTATATTTCAACATCTTCATCGATTTCCGGATCAGGATCCTGCCAGCAGTTACTGACGATGGATTCCTTAAGAATGTCCGGTGACTCAAATCTTGATATCCTCTCCCCTATCCAGCTCTTGTGGGTATCATTGATACCATTTATAAGCTTAATACCGACTGCGGGCGGTTCCCAGTCTTTGAGATTTATTGTGTAGTCGTCGAGAAGTCGATCCGTTTCAAGTATTCCGCCAGGAGCGTATTCCTTCTTGTTTACTTTTGTCTGGCAGGTACAGAAGATTCTGTGTTCCTGGTCAATCTCGGGAAGATATCTATCAAGCCACGCCTGCTTCTCAATAAGAGCATAGTCGCTGTCCGTAAGATATGCAGACAGGATAAACACCTCAATGTCAGACTCTTCCTTAACAATCTTTCTTACAGCTTCTACGACATTCTCGTAAGGTGCCAGATCTAAGAAATAGTTTTTCTCGTAAAGTTCCTCGAATTTTGTAGTTGGTTTCCACTCAGCGAGTGTACCATCCATGTCTACAAATAATCTTCTTTTCATGTTAAGTTCTCCTTTCAGTGCAAAATAAAACCCCGGTTCCTGCCGGGGCTTTGTTACAAGGTTGGTATCCTTCTTATGGGTCTATATCCTCTGAATCATCAGTTGGATCCGGTTCTGTATCGTTATCCATTATTTCATTGATAGAATCTTGTTGTTTATTCTTGCATGATGATATAGCGTAATTATAAGCAGCTCCAGAAGATAAATTATAAATATATTCATAGTAAGGGATTCTGGTTATATTGGAACTGGTACCGGTTGAATCCTTCGTTAACAAAATCTTATCGAACGATTCCGGCAAAAGATGGAAATGGGTGTCTTTATTCTTCTTATTACGCACTGAACACTCTATTGCAGAGCCGGAAAGAGATACATAGTCTATTTCCTCACCTCGTTCTGTACGGAACATTATGCTTCCAGAAGACGGAAGCATACTCCTCACATGACACTCAACGATACTTCCTAAAAAAGTTCTGGGAAGTTCATTAGGCATTTTATCTTTTAATAACTCACTAACAATATCAACAATAAACATCGGATAGTTGATAGTTATATTGAACTTCTCAAATATATCCGGTTTACGATAAAGATCGTTTGAGTCCTTTAATATCTTGGAGGTAATATAAGGATCTGTATTTAAATCATCAGTAACATAAGATAATGTAATCAGACCACAGTTTGATAAGAACTGAAGCGCCTTCTTACAATCATATGCATCCATTGTTTTGAAACGATTATATCTATTGCTCAATAAATCTGTAGCACGATTAATAACAACCTCATCCGAGATTCCTAGTTTTTCGATTGCAAATTGATTGGCTACAGTTCGAGACAAAAGTTTTGAATCTACAAATGTTTCATATCGAGTATGATTATGCAAAGATATCAATGCTGCATACAGAGTATCTAACAGCATTTCGCTATCCAACTCCCCTATATCGTTGCCTAATACATACTCAACGGAACGATTATTAGATACAACTGTTTCATCCAAGCAACCATATAGATAGTCCTTTGTACTTACAAAGTCCTTATAAAACTCTCTGGTATTACTTATATAGTCAATATATGTTTCTTCCGAAACTTCTTTTATACCTTTATAATCTAACCACTCCGGATAACTTAAAAAATCCCCTTGAATAAAGGAAGCGTTACCGGCAAAAGCTATGTGCCCCCAAAACTCAAGAGCTTTAGATTGACTACCGGCAAAAATTATTCGCGTGTTACTATTATTATATTGACTTAATGCATCGGCGATCTTTGCAATATCCTTATCAGGTGCCGATAAATAAGTAGCTTCATCAATTAGGTAAATTCTATCTGAATCATTTTTTATATCGTCAATAACAGAATCAATAAGACTCCTTCTATCGGAATCAGTAACATAGTCTGATTTAACGTTTATATAAACCGCATTATTGTAATCTTCGGAGAGTTGTTGCAGACAAACTGTCTTACCGCATTTTCGAGGACCTAGAAGGAAAGAAACAGTAGTGCTATTTAAAGCTTGCTGCGTTTCATAATACATTCTTCTTTTGAATGAATACTTCATATCCTGATCCTCCTTTCAATATGGTCATTATATAATAAAGCCGTATCATTGCATAATAAAACCCCGGTTCCTGCCGGGGCTTTGTTACTAGGTTGGTATCCTTCTTATGGGTCTATATCGTTTGAATCATCAGTTGGATCCGGAACAGATTCATAACCAAGAGTTATTGATGGAGTGTGTTCATGGTTCTTATTTCCTGTAATACAGTAGTCTCTAAGAAATGTCTTAAGGAGTTCTTTGTTACAGTCATTATCGTAATACTTAGTCAAAGAATTATAAAAGTCGAGCTTCTTATCTACTGGGATAGAAAGGATTCCAAGTCCGTTCTGAATCATAAACATATTTGCAAACAATGTTGCTGTTCGTTTATTACCATCATTAAAGATTTGCATTTTACATACAACACAGAAGAGGTTAAGAGCAGTATCTAAGCTCTTATCCTTAGTTGTATCCTTTATTAATGCATTTATTTCCTCTTTAGGCGGAGGCAATGGTGGATAGTACTCTTTCCCATCAAAAAGAGGCACTCTGATCGGTTCATCATACATATCTCGAACGGAGCCAGCATTTATAACAGTATACTTGCCAGCCATTCGATTCAACTGACATAAGGTCTCTATCCCTATTTCTGCATCCGGATTATTGAAAATCCAACGCCATGTGTTTTTAAGATCATTGACTGCATTAATCTCATCTACAGAATGACCGGATACACTCATACCATCGCATATTGTCTGAGTCTCCGGGAAAGTCATACCTATTCCTTCGATATTAGCGGAACGATATATACTCTCCACCATATATTTCTTTGCAAGAAGTAAGTTTTTTTCTTTATCCATCGTATTTCAGCCTTATATAATTATGATATTTATAATAACAAATATACCGTCCATGTCTATAAATAGTCTTCTTTATCCCGTAGTGTTGTCATTCTCCTTCCGGTGCATAAACAAACCCCGGTTTCTGCCGGGGCTTGATAGCTTAGGTTTACATATCCTTAAGGATCGATGTTATCTGAATCATCCGTTGGATCCGGATCTGATTCTTTATCAATTTCACTGGAACCTACAATATCGTTATTGGTCAATAACGCTTCAAGTCCCATTTCTTTCAATTTTTCTTCCAGAACATTAAATACTTCCTTTTCTGCATTCACAACTGTTCTGAATTCACGTTCTGAATAGTTAAAACTACGACCATAGCGAGTTATACTTTCCCACTGAGTTGCTAACGCAGCAGAAACTACGGTCGTATCGCTAAACTTAATTCCCTTGTTTTCGAGCTGATTTATAAATCGAGGAAGATTGTGTTTCTCTGCTGGGTACTCATTACTCAAATAGACCAATGCTTTTAATTCATCTTCTATGACTTGTTCAAGCGTATAACATGCCCCTCGTGTCGCCCATTCATCAGGAAGCGACCTAATATACATATCCAATTGTTTTTTATGAACAAATGCAAGATGAACAAAGTCCTCAATTCCTTCACGCTGAATATCGTTCATAAACTATGCAACCTTTCTCTTTAATCTCATAGCTCAATAGACCTTTATTCATGTTCAGAATATTTATTATGTCGATGTCGCATTCAACAGCTTTGTAAATAGGAAGGGTTATTCGCGCAAACTCCCAATTATCAGTTGTACATTCGACACCAATATCAATATCACTTGATTCGTGATAATTATCAGTTATTGAGCTTCCAAATAACACTACACTTCTAATCTCAGGAATTTTCCTTACCAATCTAATAATAGAATCTACTCTTTTTTGAGCTAAAGGATTAACATGCGACAAGATAGAAGCATTAGATGCATCGGGAAAATCATTTATATTAACAGGAAAAACTACTTGATTATCCATAGGGGCAACACGAGATTTTACTTCATCAATTTTATATGTGCACATATTAATGTTCCCCCTCTCTTATAATATAAACGGCCTCGCTTATGAGACCGCTATGTATAATTAGACAAGAATAGTATATCACTTCTCTAAAAATTTGCAAAATTTTTTAGGCCTTAATTGCACAAAGAAGATATCTATCTCATTGTGCAATTTGACACAAGAAAACCGTCCTCTCGGACGGTCTTCTTCAATCTACTTTCTGATGTTCTTGATAGAACCTAATACACTCTGCTATATATTCTTCTTGTTCCACAATATTTTTCTGAATCTCCTTTGGAAGCATCTTCTTAATGCGGATAGTAAGCTTCAGTCTCTTTCTTATCTTGTCTTCGTTAGGCATATCGGATGCACACTCTGCTTCAGTTGTAGTTATCTTCATACCTGCTTGCGATGTCTCGCGCAGCTTCTTCGCCTGCTCGTAAGTCAATGACCTCCCTTCTGCAATGACACTTCTATATATGGTTTCCTGGTCATTCTTGGGAAGATATGACAATTCGACCGCCGGACGCATCTTCAGCTTTTTGACATCGACTGCTTCCATAAGCTCAGGAATCAACTCGGTTAAGCGAATATAGCGATCTACTTGTGCGCGACTATCACCCATTTCTTCGGCTATAACTTCACTCGTCCTTTTATTTGTCTCAACTTGAGACACATTTTTAGATGGGCGACCTGCTCTTCTTTTCATTGCAGCCATTCGCATCTTATACGCATATGCTTTTTCCGATGCAAGAAGCTCAGGTCTGTACTTATTCGAGTCGATAAGATACATTATCGCTGCATCGTCATCCATCTCTTTGACGACAGCTTTTATCTGCCTATATCCGATATGTTTACAGGCGTATACCCTTCTGTGTCCCGAGATGATCTGATATCGGTCAGGATTCGTCGGAGACTGTCTTACTATAATGGGCTGTATAAGACCTGTATCCTCGATAGAAGATATAAGCTCCTGCATTGCTTCATCCATTACAACGCGATAAGGCTGATTGGGAAACGGATCCAAAAGCTTTATATCCAGAAGCTGATCCTCTGATTCAACTCTTCTTTCTCTTGTAAAGTACGCCATCTGACTAGCCATGGCTTCCTGAAGCTGCGATCTATCTCTCTTAAATTTATTTGACATATAGTTCTCCTTATTTGCACTCAACAATATTTACTTTTCTCTCACAGTAGCTGCACCTGGGAACGGTAGAAGAACGAATGCCCAGCGTATCCAATGGAGCATCGACCTCTTCACCATTAGCATCGAAAGCTATATAAACTTTCTGAATCTCACTATTTAAGTAATATGGGATCTCGCCACATTTAGGACAGATTATCTTCTTCATCATTTCTCCAGAATTGTTCATTATTATCTTCTACTGCCGGATCGTAATCTCGTTCATCTGACGATACCGAAAAGAACATTTCGTTTTCAGATGGTGATGTTCTTTCTGATATATCCATAGGTTCTAACAATATAACTACGAAGAATACGAGTGTCAGAACAATCAGAAAAGCGACCATTTTTTGATTATCAGTCACTATTCTCACCTCTTTAAAACGATAATCATCGCAATATCGCTAATAGTAATCATCAGGAGTCCGACTACAATTCTTACGACCTTAGTAGTTCCTTCCTCAGATCGGATCTTCATGCCACGCTTAATACCAATTAACAACTGGATGGCAGAGATAAACGCCGTAAAAACGCCTACAACAAAAACCAAGTAGTACATAATGTATGATGCTTCATTCATAATAAATTCTCCTTTTAAAATCAGTATTTCATGAGTTACCTCACTTGTTTGTTACTGTCGGACAATCCCGATTTGTGTGAAATACGTATACCCGATAATTATGAATAAACCGACACAAGTAAGTATGAAACATACAAAGAGTGCCTTATTCTTCGCTTTTACTGATAGAACTCCAAAGTAGAAACACCAAATTGCGATGAGCAACGCGCTTATCATCCCTAAAGCCATTAACGTTAAACCTACGAGAACCGGAATAGCCATCCTTACTTTTTCCTCCTTTAAGACATAATTTCAGGAATTATATAAGAACAGATCATAATCACCAGACCGCTGCATATTGCGAAGATCAACGTAATCTGTTCTTCGGACTTCCACTTAAATCCAAGCTTGATGTTAAACACCAGTCTAATGGCGCTAGCAAAGCACAATACGATTCCAACACAAAAAGCAAAATATCTTATTATTATTTCATTATTCATAGTTAAAAACCTCACTTTCTATCTTCGTTTATGTTTATTCTGAAACTGCATACATAACAGTTATCCGGAACTTTATCGTTATGATATGTGACCTTATATCCACAGAAAGGACATTTGATCTCATGAACAACCAGACCGTTGTGTTCTTTATCTACAAGGTGGATCCAGTTCATAGAATTCACCTCATGCATTCATCACATAATGCTGCATAAGCTACAGTTACCGGAGAATCCGGATCATAGGAGAACATTGAAACTCCCATAGACGGAGATTCAGCCGTACTGATCGCTTTAGGAATGATCGAACTAAAAATCGGATAGACACCCGAATATATATCAGTTACCTGAGATACTACACTTCTGCCGATGTTCGTATTTTTCTCGAATCCGGTAAAAAGAATCCCCTTAACCTCAAGCTCGTGATTAAGCTTTCTCTTAACTCTCTCGACCGTTTCTATAAGATCGGAAAGAGCTTTCATTCCGAAGAAGTGTGTCTGTACCGGGACAATAACGTCTGTTGATGCTGCGAGCGCATTAACGGTGAGTATACCGAGTGTGGGTGGACAATCGATGATAATATCATCGTAATGATCCAGCTGGCTTATCAAATCTCTTAATGCAAGCTGACCACCCAACGCTTGTGATAGCGGCAGCTCTATGCTCGCAAGATCCAAGTTGGAGGGAATTATGTCAACGCCTTCCTCGTTATGAATAATATAGTTATCATAATCTGAAGCTGCATCTTCCACTATTTCAGTAAGAGCGTCAGCTATAGTTCTGGTGGGATTACTTATCCCAAGATAAACCGACAGATCTCCTTGCGGATCCAGATCGATCAATAGTACATGTCTTCCCTGCCTGGACAGACCGACTCCCAGATTAACTGCTGTAGTCGTCTTTCCGACACCGCCTTTTTGGTTAACAATAGAATAAACTTTCATCATTGGTCTCCTTCCGGGTTAAACCCATTTGTCTTCATGAATTGATATACTTCTTCAATTCCTTCTTCATGTATTTCGTATAACTCTTGAATATTGAGACCTAGTGATGTTATAAGATCTTTTTCCTTTGAGTGCTTAATATAAATGCCATTCAATACATCAGAGATCGGATAATAGAGTGTATCTATGTAATCTCTGATAAAAATGTACATATTTCTTTCCTTAATAAGCGGCTCAATATCTAGGTAATACTTCTCGGTTAATGATTCGAGGCTTTGGATTATAGAAAGCATCTTCGCATCCGGATCAACCTGCTTCTGAATCCGATCCTTGGAATAATCACATACATTCAGTGCTCTCAGCAGATCATTCCTCTCTTCCTCATAACGTGAAAAACGAGTTTCGATCATGTGTGTTATTCTTGTAGGATCATCGATGCGGTTAAGAATATTAACTATAAGTTGTCTTACCTCGGGATTAATCATTAAACCTGTTCCTCGTCAGACTTCCGTTCTAGAAACATCTGATAATCAATGCCTCGTTGTCTGCCGTTCTCAAAAACCTTTTCTCTGTTCTCTGGTGTATCTTTCCAGCCCATACCGATCAGCAAATAATGCTGATCATTAGCTGTAAAAGCCAAAGCCTTCGGATTCCTGAATCTTCCTGACACATAGCCAATGCTCTTGTTAATAGTAAGAGCCATATGAGCCTGAGATTCATAGTTCGATCTCAATATTGGATAGGCTTTGTAAGCTGGAGAGGAAGCCCTTGCGTTATTCATGCTTTCTCCTTCGTTGACTTCTCTAAAGCAAGCCATTCTTCGTAACTAGCAAGGATAGATTCAGCTGTATCAGCTATTATCCTGTAGTCATCTGAGCGATTTCTCTCACCTCGCAAAAAACGGTAGAGATTATAATCTCTGATTGGAACTCCACGTGTGTAGAACCGTTCTACCATCCATGCGTTCGTGAGATGATAAAGTGTCATCTTCTGCTTAATTAATAACCACTTAGGTTGTTCGTCCATCAAATGTTCTCCTCGTATTATTAGATTTGTAGTTTTTATAGACCCTCATCAAGGTCTTATAATGCTCACAGACGCTGTGGATTAGTCAATGTTCTCCTAACGCTTTGACGTTTTAAGAAAGGCAATA